>Ga0265293_10001877_pt1 | contig 44215 bp, 40 predicted proteins | sample Munlanlewell138R_FD_192505 | JGI IMG/M metagenome (GOLD analysis project Ga0265293, IMG submission 192505) | Leachate microbial communities from a municipal landfill in Southern Ontario, Canada - Leachate well 138R | ecosystem: Engineered > Solid waste > Landfill > Unclassified | place: Canada... | reverse complement strand
AGATGACTGGCGCGCAGCAATGCCATCAATCGGCTCCCTGTTGGCTGGGCGGTATCACCATACGGATACGCTGGTTGTCGTCGCCGCCCTGGGCGCGGATGATTTCCTGGAGCAGGTCGTATTCGATGCGCTCGCCCGTGAGTGTCGCTTCTTCCTGGCGCAGGCTGGCATCGCGGGTAAGAATAATCTTCTCGCTGCCCACTTCGTAACTGATGGTACGCGCGCGCGCCACCACGGGCGGCTTGCCCACCTCCGGCACCTGTTCGTAGTGGGCCGGGTTGCCTTCGCCGACAACGCGGGTGACCTGGCGGCCATCGCCAAAGATACTCACCTTGTCGGCGCGGATCAGGATCGAGCCCTGGGTGATGACCACGTCACCCTCGTAGACCGTGAGCCCGCGGGCATCGTCGCGCATGGCCTGGTTGGCTTCGATCTGGATGGGTTGGCTGCGATCATCGGGCAGTGCCCACAGCGTGGGGCTGAGCGCGGCGAGCAGCACGGCGGCAAAACGAAAGATAAAGGGCTCAGCGGGCATGGTACAGGCTCCTGACGTCCGCCAGCAGGCGGTAGGTTTCGGCATCGAAATCGGCCTCCATGCCGGTGCCCGTGGTCACGCTCTGGGGATGGACCAGTTTCACCGGAGATGCGGTGGTCGCGATGTTGTCGCGGGGCGTGAAGAGAACGTCGCGGGTGAACATCTCGTTGCGCCCGGCCGGGGTGTCCTGCCAGGCGTGGATGTCGCCATTGAGCAGAATCTGTGAGCCCTGGCGGGTGCTGCGCGCACTCTCCGCGGTCACCTGCCAGGGTTCGTTGCCCAGGGGTGACCTGCGCGCCGTGAGATGGGGCGTGGTGAGCTCGAAACGATCGTCCTCTTCATAGTAGAGGCCGGTTTCTGCCGCGAGAATGTAGGCCCGGCTGCCGTCTTCGGCAAATTTGAGGGTGCGGGTGTTGCGCATGTAGCTGTCAGCGGTGGGCAGATCTTCACTGCGGGTTTTCTTGTCGAGAAAGAAGAATTCCGGCGGCGAGCGCCACAGCACCAGGGAGACCCAGGTGAATGCGACGGCGGCGACGACCAGAAGCAGGGTTTTCATTCAGCGGCCTTCGTCACAGGTAGGCTGCCGTTGCGCTGTCCAGCTTGTCCTGGGCGGCGAGAATGAACTCAGCGGCCTCGCGCACCGCGCCTTCACCGCCGCGGCGGGTGGCGCGCCAGTGGATGTGCTGCGCAACCGTGCTGGCGCAGTTGGCGACGGTGAGAGCGAGGCCGACGCGGCGCATCGGGCCCAGGTCGGGCAGGTCGTCGCCCATGAAAGCGACGGCATCGAGCGGGTAGGGGCGATTCTGCAAAACTTCTTCGAGGGCGCGAGTCTTGTCCTCGCGGCCCTGTATCAGCAACTCGATGCCGAGTTCGCTGGTGCGTCGCTGAAGCAGGGTGGAACTGCGCCCGGTGATGATGCCGACCTCGATACCGCTGTGCTGGAGAAGCTTGATGCCGAGGCCATCCTGAATATGGAACGCCTTGATTTCGTCGCCGTTTTCCGTGTAGTAGATACGTCCGTCCGTGAGCACGCCGTCGACGTCCAGCAGCAGCAGGCGAATGTTTTGGGCGCGTTGTTCGGGGGTCAAAACTGTCTCCTGCGATCCGTTACATGAAGCAGCCGGGCGGGCGCGGTATCGCCCGGGATTATACGCCACCGGATGTGCTCGTGGTTCAGCGCCAAGGGATGGCGGCTGCTGGTGTTCGGCCTGACGGCCTGGGTGCCGCTATGATGCCACAGGGCGCAAAGGAGGTGTATCTCTTCTCTGGAGGGCTGCCTGTGTAGGAGCTTGCCTGCAAGCGACCCCACCACCGAAATTGGTCGCTTGCAGGCAAGCTCCTACAGCGGCCCGGTGGCGAGGTTTTGTTCGCGGCCAAGGCCGCTCCTACAGGGTGCGCACAAGCGCTGGCGTGGGTTTCTGTGGGAATGGGTAACGTTTCTTGCTATTTTTGGCACCGCGTGAGCTTGCCAGTGTGGTCTTTCGAAACCAGGGGCTGTTCGCCGGTTTCTCTCTGTGCGTCGCGCTGGCGCTTGTTGCTAACATGCCCTCGCTTCGGCTTTGGAAGCATATAACAATTGCGCAGACATCCGTTCGGGAGAGAGCTCGGTCGCTGTGCCCGCAGTCAAGAGAGCTTGCAGACCATGTTCCGATCGATAAGGCAGTGCGCGCGCATCGCACAGTTGTGTGTGGTTTGTACGTTGTTCGGCATCTGCCTGTGGCAGGCTCGGGAGGCGCGGGTCGCGCCTTTTTCGGTGGCGGCTGTGCCGAGCGGGGCGCCGACCGCAGCGGCGGATGCTCCGAGGATCGAAAGCTATTTCGCGTCCAGCACCTTCCATCGCCACGTTCACTCCGCGTCCATTTCGCCGCTCTCGGACGGTGGCTTGATCGCCGCCTGGTTCGCGGGCTCGCGGGAGGGCGCCCATGATGTGAACATTCACGCGGCGCGCTTCGACGCGGAAAATCGCAGCTGGGGCGACGAATTCAGGCTGATTTCCCGCGAGGCGACCGAGCGCATGTTACAGCGCAACATTCGCAAGCTCGGCAACCCGGTGATCGCGCTTGCGCCGGACGATCGCCTGTGGCTTTTCTATGTGTCCGTGTCCCTCGGTGGCTGGGCGGGCAGCGCCATCAACACCATGTATTCCGATGATGACGGCGCCACCTGGTCGCAGCCCCGGCGCCTCATCACTTCGCCGTTTTTCAATATCAGCACACTGGTGCGCAACCCCCCGGTCTTCCACAGCGACGGCTCGATCGGCCTGCCCATCTACCATGAGTTTCTCGGCAAGTTCGCTGAGTACCTCTACCTGGGGCCGGACGGGGAGATCGTCGACAAGTTCCGCATCAGCAGTGGCGATCACTCGCTGCAGCCCGCCATCGTGCCCCTGAGCGATGACTCCGCCGTCGCCCTGCTGCGCAATGCCGGCATGGCGCACGGCAAGGTGCTGGCGAGCTTCACCCGCGATCGCGGCCAGAGCTGGAGCGAGCACGTCGCGGTCGATCCCTGGAATCCCAATTCCGCGGTGGCGGCGGTGAACGAGGGCGACGGTGACATTCTGGTGGCGCTCAACGACCTTCAGGACGGGCGCTTTCGGCTCTCGCTTTATCACGCTGACCAGGATTTGCAGCACTGGCGCCCCGTCGCCGTCATGGACGAGTCGCCCACCGGCGAGGAACGCGTCGCGGAGGACGTTTACATGCAGACCTTGAGTGCCCGCTATCAGGATGTGGCGCCGGAGCCCAGGGAGACGCCGAGCCATCTCGAACAGCTGCGGAGCGAACTGCGCCGCCGCGCCTGCCACCAGGGGCCGCAGTGTGAATTCAAGTATGAGTATCCCACCCTGATCCGCGCGCCCAACGGATTTTTCCATCTGGTGTATTCCTGGAACAACACGCTGATCAAGCATGTGGTGTTCAACCGCGCCTGGGTGGAGCAGGGCGCATGAGCAATGGTGAAGTATTCGGCCACCTGACGTTCGCGGCGCTGATCTTCCTGTTGCTGCCGCTCGCGCGTATTGCGCGCCCCTTGCGCGTCGCGGCGTTCGCGAGCCTGCTGGGGCTCGCGTTCCTGCCGATGGTCAGCGGTCTCTCGCCGGGTGATTACGTGCGCAGCTATACGGATGACCTCGCCATCACGACCCTGGTGTGGCTGTTGTGGACGGTGTTTGTTCGCCTGACGGGCGTTGGCCGCGTGGCGCCGCGGCATCACTTTCAGCTCGCCACCTGTTTTGCGCTTCTCGCCCTGGTGTTGTACCCGGCCACGCTCGGTCTCGCCAGTCTCGACCCCTATCGCCTGGGCTTTTCGCCGCTGTCGCTGCTGGTTGCCATGTGGCTGCTGTGCCTGTGGCTGTGGTGGCAGCGCAATCACCTGGGGCTGGCGCTGATCGTCATTGCCACCCTGGCGTGGTGGCTCGACGTCAAGGACTCTGATAACTATTGGGATTATCTGGTGGATCCCGCGCTCGGTGTGTACGCGCTGGGCTACCTGCTGTACGCGTGCCTGCGCCGGCGCAGTGGCGCCCGCGCTACTCCGTGACGCCGCTTTTTCTGACGTTGTCGTACAGCATATAGCGGGCGCTCTCGTAGGCGCCGCGGGTGAGCTGGCGCAGGCGCTCGAACACCTCGGGGTGTTGTGCGGAAATATCGTCTCGGGGTGTCGCACTGTCCATGGCGTGCAGGCTGGCATCGCTGCCGTCGTAGTTCATTTTTACCATGAAGTCGCGGGTCACCAGGCCGATGATGGGAAATGCCCCTTCCACCAGCACGACCGGCACGGCGCGATCGCGACCGGCGCTGGCCTGATAGTCGCGCCCCTGGGTGCGGTTGTCGTAGGGCAGGCCCACCAGGCCGGCCACGGTGGGCAGCATGTCCACCAGGCTCACGGCATCTTCGATGATGCGCGGCTGCAACAGCCCCGGAGCGTAGATGATGTGCGGCACGTGGTTGCTTTCCAGCCACATCTGCTCGTACAGCGGCGGCATGTGAGGCTGGGTGGTGATGGTGGTGCCGTGATCGCCAAAGAACACGAAAATGCTGTTGTCCAGATAACCGCCGGCCTGTGCCATTTCCAGAAAGCGGCCAATGCTGTAATCGAGAAAACGCACGGCGTTGAATTGGTCGTTGCCGGTGAAGCTCCACTTCTGAACCTCGCCCTCGGGTAGGTTCAGCACCTCGAAACTCTCCCGGTCGGAGGGGATGGTGTAGGGTCGGTGATTGCCCGCGGTCTGGATGTAGGCAAAGAAGGGCCTGTCGGTGGGACGGTTGCGAAGGATTTCATCCGCCTCGCGAAACAGCTGCAGGTCCGACACCCCCCACACGTCCACATTGGCGCCTTTCCAGTACCCTTCTTCGTAGAGCTTCACGTCGTCGATGCTCTGCCGCACCAGGGCGTTCATGTTCGCCCAGCCGGCACTGCCGCCGATCATGTACAGCTTGTCGTAGCCGCGAAAGGCGTTGATCAGGGTGTGCTGGCGGGTGATCAGCGGATTGCGTGTCGCGGTTTCCTGCTGGGTGACATCCGGCGTGCCGGTGATGCTCGCCCACACGGTCTTGGCGGTGCCGGTGACGGGCACGAAGAAGCGCTCGAAGAACCAGCCCTCGCGAGCGATACGGTCCAGGTTCGGCGTTGGCGCCAGCGGATTGCCGTGAATGCCGAGACGGGACGCGTTGAGAGATTCCAGCATCACGAAAATGACGTTGGGTGGATTCGTCAGTGCCAGGCGGTGCGGTTGCGGCCCGACGTGACGGTTGAAGTCGAGAGTTTCGCGATTGGGATTGCCAACACCCAGATAGTCGGCCATCAGCGGGTAGTACTGCGTCACCAGCTCGCGGTCGTAGGGTTCATCCTTCATCCAGGCGGTGTCGTAAAGGAAGAAGATCACCGGATTGAGGCCAATGGCGGCGAGGTCCAGATCACCGGAGAAGAAGGCGTCGCTCCAGCGCAGCGGCACGGGGTTTTCCGGATTGATGTCGGTAACCCGGCCGAGCAGGCCCAAAAACGTCAGCACCACCATCACGGACCAGCCCAGTGCCGCGGCACGGCGGGAGATGGGCCGCGGGGCGCGCTGCAGTGTGTACCTTTCGAGAAGGATGAACGCGGCGAACCACAGCGCCGCAGTGCTCAGCCAACCCAGCAGGATCCAGACCACCGGGTAGCTTTGCCACAGCATGGTGCTGGAGATGCCGGCGTCCGCCACATAGCGCCACGCGGTGGAGTTGAGGCGCACGCCCAGATACTGGTAGTGCCCCATGTCGAGGATGTAGATGAGGATCACCAGCAACAGGCCGACGGCGATATAAAGATGCGCCAGGTGCGACATCGGACGGCTGCGCAGGACATTGAAGCGCGGCAGAAAACACAGCAGCGCGAGCGGCAGCATGGCGATGATGGCGAGGCGCAGGTCGAAGCGCAGGCCGATCAGCAACGTCTTCCAGAACGTGTCACGCGGCGTGTAGGACAGCGCGTCGATGGCGGAAAAGCCGAGAATGAAAACCGCGCGCAGCAGCGCGAACAGCAGGAAAAGCAGAACGACGCCGCCCAGCAGGAAGTGAAGGCGACGTGATTTGAGCCATTGCATAGGATGTCCGGGTCAGGAATGACGGCTGCCGCGCGTGCCGGGTTTTGTAATCGCGTGTCCGCGGTCGCGCTGGCGAGCCGAGCACACTACTCCAGTTTTGCGGGTGGATGCAAGATACGTGAGACGTGAGATGGGAGTCGTCTCCCATCTCCCATTAAACGTCTCCCCTCCTACACGATCCCCGCCCGCAGAATGTCGTGCATGTGAACCACGCCGATGGGGTGGTGGTTGTCGTCTTCCACCACCAGCGCGGTGATCTTGCTGGTTTCCATGATGCCGAGTGCCTCGGCGGCGAGAATGTCCTTGGCGATGGCCTTGCAGTTGCGGGTCATCACCTGGGCGACACTGGCCTGGTTGATGTCGATGGCCTGGTCGAGGGCGCGGCGCAGGTCGCCGTCGGTGAACACGCCGAGCAGGGCGTTGCTGTCGTCCACCACCGTGGTCATGCCGAAACCTTTCTGGGTCATTTCGAGCAGGGCGTGGCGCAGCGGGGTGTCCTCGTGCACGCGCGGCAGGGAGCTGCCGCTGTGCATGATGTCTGCCACCTTCAGCAACAGCTTGCGGCCGAGCGCGCCGCCGGGGTGGGAAAAGGCGAAATCCTCGGCGGTGAAGCCGCGCGCTTCCAGCAGCGCGATCGCCAGGGCATCTCCCATCACCAGTGTCACCGTCGTGCTGGTGGTGGGCGCCAGATCGAGCGGGCAGGCCTCCTGGCTGACACCGATATCGAGCCAGGCGTCGGCGGCCTGGCCGAGCGCCGAGTTGGCGTTGCCCGTCATGCTGATCAGGGGAACGTCGAGGCGCTTGATCAGCGGAATCAGGGTGACCACCTCGGAGGTGGTGCCGGAACTGGAGATGGCGATGACCACGTCGCTGCGCGTCAGCATGCCGAGGTCGCCGTGACTGGCTTCACCCGGGTGAATGAAAAAAGCCGGTGTGCCGGTGCTGGCGAGTGTCGCGGCGATCTTGCGCCCCACGTGGCCGGATTTGCCCATGCCGGTGACGATCACCCGCCCCTTGCAGTCGAGCATCAGTTTGCAGGCCTCGCTGAAATCCGGCCCGATGCGCGTTTCGAGCAGCGCCACGGCTTCTGCTTCCAGTTTCACGGTTCTGATGGCGGATGAGACGAAATCGAATTGGGTCATGGTGGCACCAGTGGTTACAGGAGGCATTATAGCCAGCCTCCATGCCGTTTACTCGGGGCGTTGCGCGGCAACCCGGTGTCCGCTGTTGACGGCGGGTTCATAAGATATCTTGCTCGTTGGTGTGGAAAAAGGCCGACTCGCCGAGCCGTGTCCGATCGGCGGCGGAGGGCAGTGCATCATTGGCCCGCTCGTGGGCTAGCCGTGCCTGGCGCAGGGCGGCGGCGCGGAAGTCCGCGTCACCCATGCGACTGAGCGCGTGCAGGGATTTCTGAAGCCGCAGTTGCACCTCGATCAGCCCGGCGCCATCGCGCGCGAGCAGCATGAAGGCGTCCTCGAAGAGGTCTTCGGTTTTCAATGGCGGAACGTGGATGCGGGGATACATGACGTCAACATTCTGGTGCTGGTTGCGGGCCCACAGGCTGAGCAGGCGGGTGAGGCGGCCAATCACGTCGATGGCTGTGCCGGGGTCGTTGGTGGCTGGCGACAGTGCCCGCGAGCCGATCTCGCACATCACCGCCAGGCCAAAGCGGGGGTCCTGATCGAAATTGCGCTCATTGCCGACGGAAAAGGCCTTGTCGACGGCTTCGCGCAGGGCGTCGGCCGTGGTGGGCGATGTCCGTTCGTCCAGCCAGGCAAGTGGGGTGTCCGGATAGACAAAGGTGCCGGGAATAGCCGCAACGAACAGGTCCGCATCCTGATGCTGGCAACAATCTGACAGCACATTCATATCGATGTACTGGACATAGCCGATGGTGTTGGCCGGAATGGGCGTGGCGCCGGCTGGCTCACTGGGCAGCGGCCGGCCACCGAGGAAAGGCTGCGCCAGGCGCAGGTCGATTGCCTGGCGTGTCGTGTCCTCGACGCGCTGGGTGGTTTCCCCGACGCGCCCCAGGCGGGTGAGGTGGTCGATCCAGCGCAGCAGCGAGATGATGACCAGGGCGATGACGACAATGGTGACGACGAACAACACCACCCGTCCGCGTTCGCCATAGGCCCCGGTCTTGAGGACGACGATGCCGACGATACTGAACAGGAAGGACCCGATGAAATTGGAAAGAACACTCTGGGTTATGCGATCTTCCAGCAATAGCCTGGTGGCGCGCGGTGTGACGTTGCTGGTGGCGGCACCGTAGGCCGACGTCATGACGCTGAGCGAGAACGTGGTGACGGCAAGCATGCTCGAGGCAATGATCGTGAGAATGCTCTCGACGGCGTCCGCACCGATGTGGGTTGGTAGCTGCCAGGGGATGAAGCGTTCGACAAAAGCCGCGAGAATCGCCGTTGCCACACCCAGGAAGCCGATCAACGTGGCATGTACCCACAGGCGGCGGTTCAATTGCGTCAGTATCCAGCGCCAGCGGGACACGGCTATTCCTCTTGTTGTTCCCGGCCCCTCGGACGTTAGTGGAAAACCCTGGACACGACAAGCGCTCGCTGGCCAGAGGGGTGGTGGAGTTTCTCAACGCTGGGGGCGATGGTATAGTTCGCAACCGCGCTTGCCGGTGGTTTTGGCCATGAAAACCATGGCTTGAACGCTTTGCCAGCCGCCCATGCGGCGCCGGTCGCGGAATTTTTTCCAACAGGCTATCGCCAGGTTGGCCGACAACGGGGCGGTCGTGCAGTGCAAGGCCGCCTTCTGCAACATGATGGGTTGAACATGGATCCAAACGAAATCAAGGCAATTCTTCAGGCGGCGTTGCCGGACTGTACCATCGAGGTCAGCGGTGACGGTCGCCATTTCGATCTGCTGCTGGTGGGCGATGTGTTCAGTGGCGCGCGCACCATCAAGCGCCAGCAGATGATCTATGGCATTCTTAACGACCATATTTCCTCGGGCACCATTCATGCGGTGAACATGAAGACGTACACGCGCGAGGAGTGGGCGGCCAGATCCTGAGCGAGGCTGCCCGGCGTATTTTCCACAGCGGATCAATCCGCGCATACAGGATCTTTCATGGATAAGTTGTGCATCACCGGCGGCAAGCCGCTTGCGGGGGAAATCCGCATTTCCGGCTCGAAGAACGCGGCCCTGCCCATTCTCGCGGCCACGCTGCTGTCCGAACGCCCGGTGCTGCTGTCGAACATTCCCCACCTGCAGGACATCACCACCATGATCGAGCTCCTGGGGTGCCTGGGGGTACAGGTCACGCTCGACGAAAAGATGCGCCTGGGTGTGGAAGCGAAGGAGATCACTTCCTGCACGGCGCCGTACGACCTGGTGAAAACCATGCGCGCCTCCATCCTGGTGCTGGGGCCGCTGCTCGCCCGTTTCGGTGAAGCCAATGTCTCGTTCCCCGGCGGCTGCGCGATCGGCAGCCGCCCGGTGGATCAACACCTGCGCGGCCTGGAGCTGATGGGCGCCGAGATCGACATCGACGGCGGCTACATCCGCGCCCGCGCGCCCCACGGCCTCAAGGGTGCCCACATATTTCTCGACATGGTGACCGTGGGCGGCACCGAGAACCTGATGATGGCCGCGGCGCTGGCCAAGGGCACCACGGTGATCGAAAACGCCGCCCGCGAGCCCGAGATCGTCGATCTTGCCGACTTCATCAACTGCCTGGGCGGCGCGGTCGAGGGCGCAGGCAGCGATACCCTCACCATTCACGGCGTCGACAGCCTCAAGGGCGGCAGCTACAAGGTCATGCCCGACCGCATCGAAACCGGCACCTATCTCGCGGCGGCGGTCGCCACGCGGGGGGCTGTGACCCTGCGCGATACCAGCCCCCACTACCTGGAGGCGGTGCTGCTCAAACTGGAAGAGGCGGGTGCTCACATCTCCGCGGACGACAACATCATCCGTCTCGACATGCGCGGCAACCGGCCGCGCGCCGTGAGTGCCCGCACAGCGCCGTACCCGGCGTTTCCCACCGACATGCAGGCGCAGTTGGTGGCGGTCAATGCCGTGGCCGAAGGCGTGGGAAGGGTGACCGAGACCATTTTCGAGAATCGTCTCATGCAGGTGCCGGAATTGAACCGCATGGGCGCGCAGATCAGCCTTGAAGGCAGCACCGCCATCGTCACCGGCGTGGCGACGTTGAAGGGCGCGCCGGTGATGGCGTCGGATCTGCGCGCTTCCGCCAGTCTGGTGATCGCGGGCCTCGTCGCACAGGGCGAAACCGTGGTCGACCGCATCTACCACATCGACCGCGGCTACGAGTGCATCGAGGAAAAGCTGCGCCAGTTGGGTGTCGACATCAGAAGGATTTCCGCATGACAGGCCTGACCATTGCCCTGACCAAGGGGCGCATCATGAAGGAAACCCTGCCGCTGCTGGCGCGTGCCGGCATCGCGCCGCTGGAAGATATCGAGGCCAGCCGCAAGCTGGTGTTCGATACCAGTGCGCCCGGTGTGCGCCTGCTGATTCTGCGCGGTTCGGATGTGCCCACCTATGTGGAGTACGGTGTTGCCGAGCTGGGTGTGTCCGGCAAGGACACCCTCATGGAGCACGGCGGCAGCGACATCTACGAACCCCTCGACCTGGGCATCGCCCGCTGTCGCCTGATGACCGCCGCCGCCGTAGGCTCCGGGGTCAAGAGCGGGCGCATCCGCGTGGCGACCAAGTACGTCAACGTGGCGCGCCGCTATTACGCGGAGCAGGGCCGCCAGGCGGACATCATCAAGCTGTACGGCGCCATGGAGCTGGCGCCGATCATGGGCCTGGCGGACGAGATCGTCGATATCGTGGACACCGGCAACACCCTGCGGGCCAATGGTCTGGAGGCGCGGGAGACCATCGCCGACATCAGTTCGCGGCTGATCGTCAACCGCGCCGCGATGAAGAAGAAGCACAGTCTCATCCAGCCCCTTGTGAGCGAACTCGGCGCCGCCGTGGCGGCGCGCAACTGAGGAGAGCACCATGGCCGACATTCAACGTCTCGATGCCAGCGCCACGGATTTCGACCGGCGTCTCGCCGCGCTGCTGGCATGGGAATCCGTCTCCGACGACGCCGTCGCCAGTGCCGTGGCCGAGATCATCGCGGCCGTGCGCACCCGTGGTGATTCCGCCCTGGTGGAATACACCAACCGCTTCGACCGCCGCACCGTATCCCGGGTCGCCGAGCTGGAAATCGGCCGCGAGGCTCAGGGTGCGGCGCTGCAGGGAATCGACGCGCAGACGCGCCAGGCCCTGGAAGTGGCCGCCGAGCGCATCCGCCGCTATCACGAACATCAGAAGCAGGAGTCCTGGAGCTACCAGGAAGCCGACGGCACGCGCCTCGGGCAACAGGTCACGCCTCTCGACCGGGTCGGCATCTACGTGCCGGGCGGCAAGGCGAGTTATCCTTCATCGGTGCTGATGAACGCCATTCCCGCCCAGGTCGCGGGCGTGCCCGAAATCATCATGGTGGTGCCCGCGCCCGCTGGCGAGATCAGCCCCCTGGTACTGGCCGCCGCCGCCATCGCCGGTGTGCACAGGGTCTTCACCCTGGGCGGCGCCCAGGCCGTTGCGGCGCTCGCCTATGGCACCGAAACGGTGCCGCGGGTGGACAAGATCGTCGGCCCCGGCAACATTTACGTGGCAACCGCCAAGCGCGCGGTGTTCGGCCAGGTCGGTCTCGACATGGTGGCCGGGCCCTCCGAAATACTGGTGGTGTGCGATGGCCATACCGATCCGGATTGGATCGCCATGGACATGTTTTCCCAGGCGGAACACGACGAGGACGCACAATCGCTGCTGATCAGCCCCGATGGCGACTTCCTCGACAGGGTGGCGCAAAGTATCGACCGCCTGTTGCCCACCCTGGAGCGCAGCGCCATCGTTGCCGAGGCCCTCAAGCGACGCGGTGCGCTGATTCAGGTGCGCGACCTCGATCAGGCGGTCGAACTCATCAATCGCATCGCGCCTGAACACCTGGAGTTGTCGGTGGCCGATCCCGACGCGCTGCTGCCACGCATCCGCCACGCGGGCGCCATCTTCATGGGGCGCTACACCGCCGAGGCGGTCGGTGATTACTGCGCGGGCCCCAACCACGTGCTGCCCACGTCAGCCACGGCGCGATTTTCATCGCCGCTCGGCGTCTACGATTTCCAGAAGCGCTCTTCGGTGATCTATTGCTCTGCCGAGGGCGCCGACACCCTGGGACGCGTGGCCGCCACCCTGGCGCGTGGCGAATCCCTTACCGCGCACGCGCGCTCTGCCGAATACCGCATCAAGGAGACCTGAAGGGCGCCATGAGCAACCCCTATTGGAGCGATCTGGTCAAGAGTCTCGACCCCTACGTGCCCGGCGAGCAGCCGAAGATGGACAATCTGGTCAAGCTCAATACCAACGAAAACCCTTTCGGACCTTCGCCCGCGGTAGTCGACGCCATCCGCGCGCGCGCCGGCGACAACCTGCGCCTCTATCCGCCGCCGGAATCCGACGCGTTGCGCGAAACCATTGCCGCGTATCATGGTGTGGACGTCGCCCAGGTATTCGTCGGCAACGGCTCGGATGAAGTGCTGGCCCACGCCTTCAACGCGTTTTTCAGCGGACGCGACAGCGATATTCTGTTCCCGGATATCAGCTACAGCTTTTATCCGGTGTATTGCCAGCTGTACGGCATCCGCTACCGACAGATTCCCCTGGCACAGAATTTTTCCCTGGCCCTGGAGGATTACCCTGGCGCCAACGGCGGCATCATCTTCCCCAATCCCAACGCGCCCACGGGCATGGCTGTTGCCCTGGCGGAGATCGAAGCGCTTCTTCAGCGCAACAGGGATTCGGTGGTGATCGTCGATGAAGCGTACGTGGATTTCGGTGCCGACTCCGCCATCGCCCTGGTCGACGGCTACCCGAACCTGCTGGTGGTGCAGACCCTGTCCAAATCCCGCTCACTCGCGGGCCTGCGGGTTGGCTATGCGATCGGCGGTCGCGGTCTCGTCGAGGCGCTGGTGCGGGTCAAGAACAGCTTCAATTCCTATCCTCTCGACCAGTTGGCGATTGCGGGGGCGGTGGCATCCTTCGCGGATGAAGCCTATTTCCAGCAAACCCGCGCCACCATCATCGCCAATCGAGAATCGCTCAATGAGGCGCTGACGGCGCGGGACTTCGATGTGCTGCCCTCGGCGGCTAATTTCGTCTTTGCGGCGCATCGTCAGCAGGGCGGCGCCGTTCTTGCGGAGGCATTGCGCCAGCACGGCGTGATCGTGCGCCATTTCAACAAGCCGCGCATCGACGGCTTCCTGCGCATCACGGTGGGCACCGAAGAGCAGCAGGCGAGACTGATTGCCGCTCTGGATGCGATTCTTGCGGGGTAGGCTGAGCAGGCTGTGGATGGATGCTGTTGAGCTATAAGCTGTAAGCTCTAGGTTAGACCCTGGCAGAGCGCAGTTCTTGCCGTGCTCCTGCTTAAAGCTTACGGCTTATAGCTCACTCAGACCCACCCGCACCGCAGTCTGAATTTCCGACCACTGTGTAGAGACCGCTACGTATAACAAGCCCCCGCCTCAGCCCCCGCTCGGTCGCGTGCCTGCCACTGTGGTGACGGAAATTTTCTCGCCGTTGCGCACCACGTCCACGTGGATCAGCTCGCCGGGCGTCAGGTCGGCAACGATATTCGTGCCTTGACGCCCGTCGCCCACCAACTGGTTGTTCATGTGAGTGATGATGTCGCCGGGCAGCAGCCCCGCCAGGTGTGCGGGGCCATTGATGTGGATATCGGTGATGATCAGGCCGCGGGGCGGATCGAGCCCCAGTCGTGTCGCCACTTCCGGCGCCAGTTGTTGCGCCTGGACGCCCAGCCAGCCGCGCACTACCTTGCCGTGCTTGACGATACCCTCCATGACGCGTACCGCGGTATCGGCGGGAATCGCGAAGCCGATACCCACCGAGGTGTTTTCATTGAGGATGGCGGAGTTGATGCCGAGCAGGTTGCCGTAGGTGTCGATCAGGGCACCGCCGGAATTGCCGGGATTGATGGCGGCGTCCGTCTGCAGGAAGTTTTCGAAGGTATTGAGGCCGAGGCCGCGCCCCGTGGCGCTGATGATGCCCTGCGACACCGACTGACCCACCCCGAAGGGATTGCCGATGGCCAGCACCACGTCGCCGACGCGCGCCTTCTGCGGGTTGCCGATGCTGATGGGCGTCAGTCCGCCCAGCTCGATCTTGAGCACCGCCAGGTCCGTGTCGGGATCGACGCCCACCACCGTGGCCTGGGCTTCGCGGCCGTCGTGAAGCAGTACCACGATCTGGTCGGCGCCACTCACCACGTGATTGTTGGTGAGAATGAAGCCCTTGCTGCTCACGATCACACCCGAGCCGAGCGAAGATTCCATGCGTTTCTGCTGCGGCAGGCCGCCACTGCTGAAGAAGCGGCGGAAAAAGGGGTCGTTGAGCAGCGGATGCTGGCGCTGTCGGGTGACGGTCTTGCTGGTGTAGATGTTGACCACCGATGACGCGGCCCTGGCGACGGCATTGGAGTACGACACAGGGCCTTCCCACGAGGGCGCGGCGCCGGGGCCCAGCGTTTCATTGTCGATGGGTGCGAAGCTCTCGTGCGCCGTGTCGGGCTGCTCCAGCACTCTGGGCAGCAGCGCCAGGATCAGTGCCGCGGCGAGCAGGCCGGCGATCACTGGCCAGCTGATATAACGAAAAACCTGGGCTGCTCTCACTATCCCGCGTTGCTCCCGCTGTGCGACGACTGTCAGCCCGAGCTCGACTCAGCTGACCTTGAGCGTCGGATCGTCATCATTCTCGCTATCGAAGTCGTCGTTCGTCTTATTGGTTGCCAGGCCTTGAGTGTAGACCTGGTCCGACTGCAGATCCGATAATCCGTAATTCTCGCTGAGAACACCGCCCGGAACGCTGGGTGCGTAATCCTTGGGGGGCTCTGCGTCGATCTGGGAGAGTATGCGCGGCCGGCTCTCGCTGCTCAGCCCGGCGAAAGCCGTATCCTGGACCCGGCGGCTGACGTCGGGGGAACTGAGCAGCACCGCGCTGGATGCGAGATGTTCGCTGATTTCCCGGTGGCTGCGGGTGAGTTCGCGCAGCATTTCCGACGACTTGAGGAAGTGATCGGATACATCGCGCTGGTAGGCTCTCAGCTCATTTTCCTTTTGCTTGAGCTGCTCCTCCAGAAGCCGGCGCTTGCCTTCCTGAGGCGAGAGCGTACGGGTCAGCAGGAAGCCCGCGGCAAGACCCACCAGCAAACAGACGGCAGCAATTACAAGGGTTGTCGCATCCACAGTGTTTTCCTTTCAGCACACCACAAAAAACATCGTCGGGTACGTGCCAGTATACGTGATATTCGCGCCTGGTTAACCCGAAGATTGCCTCGCGGCGGGTTCGCCAGCCACTTTGCGATTACCATTGCCGTTTTGCCAGTTGGGAGAAGACCGTGTCTGCAGCAAAGGAAGAGAGAACGATCATCGCCGGGCCCGCCGGTGATCTGGAGGTGGTCGTGCGCCCCGCCGCCGCAGGGGGAGCGCTGAGCGAGCGAGGGTCCTGCGCCCTGGTATGTCATCCGCACCCGGTTTTCGGCGGCACCATGGACAACAAGGTGGTGACCACGCTGGCGCGGATTTATGCCGAACTGGGGGTGCCTGCGGCGCGCTTCAATTTCCGCGGTGTGGGCGCGAGTGGCGGGCAGTACGACAAGGGGCGCGGTGAAGTGGACGATCTCGCCGCCGTCGCGGATTGGCTGCAACAGCGCACGGGCGCGTCCGGGCTGTTGCTCGCCGGATTTTCCTTCGGCTCGGGCGTTGCCAGCAATGGCTGCCTGCGCATGCCGGGGGTGCGCCACGGGCTGTTTGTCGCGCCTCCGGTTGGGCGCTACAATTTCGCCGCCGTCACGTCCTACCCCTGCCCGCTGAGCGTTGTCGTGGCGGGGCAGGACGAATTGGTGGACAGCGCCCAGATCCTCGTCTGGGCGAAAACCCTGGATCCCGCGCCGCAGCTTGTCGAGCTGCCGGAGGCGAGTCATTTTTTCCACGGCCAGCTCGCGGTGCTGCGCGAGCGCCTGCTTGCGTTGCTGCCGCAGCAACTGGCTGAGCCTTGAGTCAATATCAGGAAATCGGATGTCGACACCTCTTGAAAGATACCGCCGGGATCTGAAAACGCCCGGCTTTGTCCACGATCCCGCGCAAGAAAAGGCGGTGATGGAATTGCAGCGCCTGTACGACGACTTGGTCGCCAGCGGCACGGGCAATGACAAGAGAGCGTTGCGCCGGTTGTTGCGTGGCCGCAAAAAGAAGGTAGAGCCCGTGCTCGGGCTTTATTTCTGGGGCGGGGTAGGGCGCGGCAAGACCTATCTGATGGATACCTTTTTCGAAAGCCTGCCCTTCGAAAACAAGATGCGCGCCCACTTCCACCGCTTCATGCGCCGCGTGCATGAGGAGCTCAAGGCGCTCAAGGGTGAAAAGAATCCCCTGGAAAAGGTTGCCGATCGCATCGCCGCCGAGGCCAGGGTGATCTGTTTCGACGAGTTCTTCGTGTCTGACATCACCGATGCGATGATCCTTGGCACCCTCATGACCCACCTCTTCGAGAGAGGGGTGACGCTGGTAGCGACCTCCAATATCGTACCCGACGGGCTGTACAAGGACGGTTTGCAGCGCCAGCGTTTCCTGCCGGCCATCGCACTGCTGAAGAAGCACTGCAAGGTGCTCAATGTCGATGGCGGCGTCGATTACCGGCTGCGGGCGCTGGAAAATGCCCGGCTCTATCACTACCCGCTCGGTGATACGGCCGAAGCCTCTCTCAAGGAGGCGTTCCACAACCTGGTGCCAACTCCCGAGGAAATCGAGGTCAGCCCCGACATCACCGTTGAAGGGCGGCAGATCCCGGCCCGTTTCGTGGGTGAAGATGTCGCCTGGTTCGACTTCAAGGCGCTGTGTGACGGCCCGCGCAGCCAGAACGACTACATCGAACTGGCGCGCGAATTTCACGCGGTGCTGATCAGCTGCGTGCCGCAACTGGGTGCGGCGATGGAGGACCAGGCGCGGCGCTTCATCAACCTGGTGGACGAATTTTATGACCGCGGTGTGAAACTGATTCTTTCCGCCGAGGTGCAGCTTCAGGACATCTACGCGGGGCAGCGCCTGGTGTTCGAGTTCGAGCGCACCCGCAGCCGCCTTCTGGAAATGCAGTCGACGGAGTATCTTGCGCGACCTCACCGGCCGTGAGTGGTAATTGAGCGATAAGCTGTAAGCTTTAAGTTGAACGCTGGCAGGGCTCAGTTCTTGCTGGGCTCCTGCCTAAAGCTTATCGCTCACAAGCATGTTCCCGGGTGCTTTATGCTCTTGGGGAAAATAAAGAAGGCGCGGGCTTGAAATGTGCGGCGGGCGTCGCTAAACTTCGCCCTCTTTTTTCAACCCCCCTGATTTCAGGCAGGAAAGAATGAAAACATTCAGCGCGAAAGCCGAAACTGTAAACCGCGAGTGGTTCGTGGTTGACGCTTCAGACAAGGTTCTGGGCAGAATCGCCGCGGACATTGCCTCCAGGCTGCGCGGCAAGCACAAGCCGGAGTATACTCCCCACGTCGACACCGGTGATTACATCGTCGTCGTCAACGCGGAAAAAGTACGTGTCACTGGCAACAAGGCCAAGGACAAGATGTACTACCACCACACGGGGTATGTCGGCGGTATCAAGGAAATCAGCTTCGAGAAGCTGATCGAAAAAGCGCCTGAGCGCGCCATCGAAAGTGCTGTGAAGGGCATGCTGCCCAAAGGCCCTCTCGGCCGCGCCATGCTCAAGAAGCTGAAAGTCTATGCTGGTGAAAGCCACCCGCACGGCGCCCAGCAACCCCAAGAACTGAGTCTCTGAGACGGATTGTAGATAATGGCAGACAATCAATTTTACGGAACGGGCCGCCGCAAGACCTCCTCTGCGCGGGTATTCCTCAAAAATGGCTCCGGTGCGATCACCATCAATAATCGCACGCTGGAGGGCTATTTCGGTCGCGAAGTGGCGCGCATGATCGTGCGTCAACCGCTTGAGCTGACCGAAACCGGTGAGAAGTTCGATGCCCACATCACCGTTGCCGGTGGTGGCAGCTTCGGCCAGGCCGGCGCAATCCGCCATGGTATTGCGCGCGCACTGATCGAGTACGATGAGAATCTGCGCTCTCCGCTGCGTCAGGCGGGCTTCCTGACCCGCGACGCCCGCGAGGTCGAGCGCAAGAAAGTCGGTATGCACAAGGCGCGCAAAAAGCCCCAGTACTCCAAGCGCTGAGTCAGACTTTACCTTTTGCCACACAGAATGCCCGGTTTTCAAGCCGGGCATTTTTGTTTGTTTTTCAAGTGGTTATAGGTTTTTGGCAGACGCTTCCCTTGTTATTGACGGCGCTTTTCTTTAACATTGCACGCCATTTTCCTGGGGTTCTCTGGCCCTGACCGATATTTGCTGCTCATTAACGGAGAAAGTCATGAATAATGACGGTGTCAATCAAGGGCGCCGCCGCTTCCTTACTGGCGCGACCTGTGTTGTCGGGGCTGTGGGAGTGGTGGGGGCCGCAGTTCCTTTTGTGGGTTCCTGGAACCCCAGCGCCAAGGCGAAAGCCGCCGGTGCCCCGGTAAAGGCCAACATCAGCAAGCTGGAACCTGGCCAGATGATCACCGTCGAGTGGCGAGGCAAGCCGGTGTATGTGCTGCGCCGCACCGAGGAGGCTCTGGCAGGTCTCGAAAAGACCGCTTCCCTGATCCGCGACCCTCACTCCGAAGATTCCGTTCAGCCCACCTACGTCAACCCTGAGAACCGCGCCATCAAGGCCGAGATTCTGGTGTTGGTGGGGCTCTGTACTCATCTGGGATGCGCGCCCATGTTTCGTCCCGAGGTGGGGATCGATCCGGGCAGCGGCAACAAGGACGACAGTTGGGTGGGCGGCTTCTTCTGCCCCTGTCACGGCTCCAAGTTCGATCTGGCGGGCCGGGTATACCAAGGTGTTCCCGCACCGACCAACCTGGAAGTTCCGCCGTACACCTTTGAGAGCGACGGTGTGATTATCATTGGTGTCGATCAGGAGGCTGCGTAATGAACTGGCTCACCGGACTGTGGACCTGGGTTGACAAGCGCCTGCCCGTACAGCGCGCCTGGGACACCCACATGGGCAAATACTATGCCCCGAAAAACTTCAACTTCTGGTATTTCTTCGGTGTTTTGTCGCTGGTCGTGCTGGTCATTCAGCTGCTTTCGGGCATCTGGCTGTTGATGAGCTACGAAGGCACCTCCGAAGGGGCTTTCGCCTCCGTCGAATACATCATGCGCGATGTCGACTACGGCTGGCTGATACGCTACATACACTCCACCGGCGCCTCGGCATTCTTCATCGTCGTCTATCTGCACATGTTCCGTGGCCTGATCTACGGTTCCTACCGTGCGCCGCGGGAACTGGTGTGGATCTTCGGCATGGCGATCTATCTGGCGCTCATGGCCGAGGCCTTCCTGGGCTACGTACTGCCCTGGGGTCAGATGTCCTACTGGGGTGCACAGGTGATCATCTCGCTGTTCGGCGCGATTCCCTACGTCGGTGAAGACATCGTGCAGTGGGTGCGCGGCGACTACCTGATCTCCGGCATCACCCTGAATCGCTTCATGTCGCTGCACGTGGTGGCGCTGCCCATCGTGCTGCTGGCGCTGGTGGTGCTGCACATTCTGGCGCTGCACGAAGTGGGTTCCAACAACCCGGACGGTGTCGAGATCAAGAAGAACAAGGACGAGAACGGCATCCCCCGCGACGGTATTCCGTTCCACCCCTACTACACCGTGCATGACCTGGTGCCGGTGGTCGTGTTCCTGATGGTGTTCTGCTTCATCGTGTTCTTCATGCCGGAAATGGGTGGTTACTTCCTCGAGAAAGCCAACTTCGAGATTGCCAACCCGCTGAAGACACCCGAGCACATTGCACCGGTCTGGTACTTCACGCCGTACTACTCCATGCTGCGTGCGGTGCCGGACAAGTTCCTCGGCTTCCTGACCATGGCGGCAGCCATCGCCATCCTGTTCGTGCTGCCCTGGCTCGATCGCAGCCCGGTCAAGTCCATGCGTTACAAGGGCATCGTCAGCCGGGTGATGGTGGTGATCTTCGTTGCAGCGTTCGTGATTCTCGGCGTTCTCGGCGTCAAGGCACCGACACCTGCGCGTACCTTCCTGGCGCAGATCTGTACCCTGATCTACTTCGGCTACTTCATCGGTATGTTCTTCTGGACCCGCATGGAGAAAACCAAGCCCGAACCCGCGACCGTCACCATGGACGGCGGCATGGGTGGTCTCAAGACGCTGGGTGTGGTCATCGTCGTCGCGCTGTTGATCTTCCTGCCCCTCAAGGCCGTGGGAGCTGGTGGCGACTTCGATTGCGGCACCATCCCCTGCGACAAGATGGAGCTGGACTTCGCCGACAAGGCCTCCCTGCAACACGGCGCCAAACTGTTCGTGAACAATTGCATGGGCTGCCACTCCGCCAAGTATTCTCGCTGGGGGCGGATCGCTGAAGACCTGCACCTGCCGGAGAACCTGGTGATGGAGAACCTGGTGTTCGCCGAGCAAAGAATCGGTGATCTGATGACCATCCCCATGCGCGAACGCGAAGCCAAGCAGTGGTTCGGCGCGGCACCGCCCGACCTGACCCTGGTGACCCGCGCGCGCTCGCCGTCCTGGGTTTACACCTACCTGCGCAACTTCTATGTGGATCCAAGCCGCGGCGTGGGCGTCAACAACAAGGTATTCACCGACGTTGCCATGCCCCACGCGCTGCTCGATCTCCAGGGCCTGCAGGCCTGTGCCCCCGGTCCGGTGAAGGCGCGCAACAAGGGCGTCAAGCAGGATCCGCTGACTGGCGAACCCATTTTGTCAGATCCCTGCGGCAGCTACGAACTGGTTGTCAAAGGCGAGATGTCGCCCGACGAGTTCGACAAGGCTGTCTACGATCTGGTCAACTTCATGGGTTACATGGCCGACCCCGTTCGCGAGGAACGCAAGACCCTGGGTATTTACGTTCTGCTGTTCCTGTCATTCCTGCTTGTCTGGGTCTGGCTGCTGAACCGTGAATACTGGAAGGACGTGCACTGATCGCGTTCTGACGGGGGCTGTTAAACAAGCTGAGATGAGAGGATAGAAAGATGGTGGCTGTAACAAGACGTTCGTCGATGACTTTGTTCTCCGACCCGACCTGTCATTACAGCCACCGGGTGAGGATCGTTCTTGCAGAAAAGGGAATTGCCGTCGACATCGAAAACGTCGACCCCAAGGCGGTTCCCGAGGAAGTTCTGGAGTTCAATCCGTACGGCACGCTGCCCATGCTGGTGGACAGGGATCTCGCGCTCTACGAGTCCAAGGTGATGATGGAATACCTGGACGAGCGCTTTCCCCATCCACCTCTGCTGCCGGTCTACCCGGTGGCGCGTGCGCTGTCGCGTCAGTTCATGTATCGCGTCGAGAAAGATTGGTGTGTCGATGTGCAGACCATCTTGAACAGCGGCGACAACAAGGAAGTCGAACGCGCCCGCAAAAGCCTCAGGGAAAACCTCATGGCGGTGGCGCCGATCTTCGCCGAGATGCCCTATTTCATGAACGAGGAGTTCACCCTGGTGGACTGCTGCCTTGCGCCTTTGCTGTGGCGCCTGGAAATTCTTGGCGTCAAACTGCCCAACAGCCGTCAGACCAAGCCCATGCTCACCTACATGCAAACGCTGTTCGAGCGCCCCGCATTCCGGCTCAGCCTGTCCGATCAGGAAAGGGAGATGCGCTAGGGGCCTACGGCTGGTCTAGTTCTGGGGTTCCAGGTAGGTTGGGCTGAGGAACGAAGCCCAACAGTTCCGGCACCAACGTGCCTTTCCCCTGTTGGGCTTCGTTCCTCAGCCCAACCTACTAAATCCCTCCTTGCGCAAGCGCCCGGTGGGCGCGCCTGAGGGAGTTTTGCCGGACAAGATCATGACTCGAATGACCTCAAACCGCCCCTACCTGGTACGTGCCATCTTCGATTGGATCGTCGATAACGGCTGTACGCCCCATCTGGTGGTGAATGCGCATTTTCCGGGGGCCAGCGTGCCCCAGCAGCATGTCAGCGATGGGCAGATCGTTCTCAATGTGGCGCCGCGCGCAGTCAGTAATTTCGCGATGGATCTCGAAGCCGTGGCATTCAACACGCGCTTTGGCGGCATTCCGACGGAAATCTTTCTGCCGATGGGAGCGATTCTGGGTATCTATGCGAGGGAAAACGGTCAGGGGCTGATGTTCGGGCCGGAGGAACAGGATCACGAACCACCGGGAACGCCGGACCCCAAACCGCCTCAGCCCCCAAAGGGTGGCGGCAAGCCGGCGCTAAAAGTCATCAAATAACGCCGCCCTGCGATCTACCCACACTCTTCCTGGAGCCGGCCCGTGTAGGAGCTTGCCCGCAAGCGACAACCACCAGAATTTGTCGCCTGCAGGCAGGCTCATACAGGCACGCACCACAAACAGGTAGTCAAACAAGGCCCGATCAGCTCGCATCCGAAGGTAACTGAATACTGACCTCCAAATCGCCGCCTTCACGATTGTGAGCGCCAATGGCGCCGTTGTGCTGCCCGCAAGCAACAACCACCGAAATTTGTTACCTGCAGGCAGGTGCCACCGGGGTGTATCGAAGGATACCCGCTGCCCCGGCAGGCTGGGCTTGAAGATGTCCTGTAGGAGCTTGCCCGCAAGCGACAACCACCAGAATTTGTCGCCTGCAGGCAGGCTCCTACAGGCACGCACCACAAACAGGCAGTCAAACAACGCCCGATCAGCTCGCATCCGAAGGTAACTGAATACTGACCTCCAAGCCGCCGCCTTCACGGTTGTGGGCGCCAATGGCGCCGTTGTGCAGTTCCACCGCCTTCTTGGCAATCGCAAGCCCCAATCCATAGCCGCCGGTTTTGTGCTGGCGCGCCTCATCGAGCCGGACGAAGGGCTCGAACAGGCTGGCGGCGCTGCCCTCGGGGATGCCGGGTCCGCGGTCCTTCACGGCAATCCGCACAACGCCGTCGGCGCGGCTCAGAGAAACCTCGATCTGCTCTCCGTGCGGGGTGAACTTGATGGCATTGCGCACGACGTTTTCGACCGCGCGGTGAAGCAGTTCGGGGCTGCCGTGGATGTTGATGCCGCTGCTCAATGTGGCAGCGAGCTTGCAACCCTTGTGGGTCGCCTCGATACGGCAATTGTCGAGAATGGTGGCGACCAGTTCACTGAAATCCAGCTCTTCCTTTTCATAATTGACGGTATCCAGGCGCGACAGCGTCAACACCTGGCCGATCAGTGTTTCCAGGCGGTCGAGGTCCGTGGCGAGGCGGTCGTAGTACACCTGGCGGTTGTCGCCGTCGCGCATGGCCAGAGCCAGCGCCACCTGGAGGCGCGCCAGCGGGGAGCGCAGCTCATGGGAAATATCCTGCATGAGCTGCTTCTGGGCGCCGAGCAACTGCTGAATCTTGTCGGCCATCTGGTCGAAATCCCGCGCCAGATCCGCGAGTTCATCGCGACGCTTGAGCTTGCCGGTGCGAACGTCGAGACGCCCCTTGGCCAACTGGCGAGTGGCGTTCGACAGCAGGCGGATCGGACTCGACAGATAATTTGCCAGCCAGTAGCACACGAGAGTGCTGATCACCAGAGTGATGGACAACGCCAGCCACAAAGGTGGCGCTGTAAAATGATCCTGCAGGACCGGGCGGCGCGGCGCCAATACCTGGTAGGACGTGCCATTGGGGAGCGTGACCTTGGCCTGATACACCCTGCGATCGTCGCCGGGGTTGTCCAGGTTGCGCAGCAGGAAACGTGGTACCGAGCGCCCCAACACGTCCTGGCCCTGATGGTCGATGACGTACACCGGGCGCAGATTTTCCTTGGTGGCTTCTCTGAGCAGATGTCGCGTCTTGCGGATATTGCCCTGCTCGAATGCCATGGCGATGGCCATCACCTGGGTTTGCAGGGCGCGATCATCGAGAGCGTTGGTGCGCTCCAGGTACAGCTTGACTCCCCAGCCCACGGTCAGGTTGAGCAGCGCCAGGGCGAGCCAGAACCACAGAAAGATTTTCCAGAAGAGGCGGCCCATCACTTCTCCAGTTGATAACCCGCGCCGCGGATGGTGTGAATCACCAGCTGCTCGTCGAGAGCGCCGAGTTTGCGGCGCAGGTGGCTGATATGCATGTCGATGCTGCGGTCATAGAGGGTCAGGGGGCGCCCGAGGGCGCTTTCGTAGAGCTGCTCCTTGCTGACCACCTGACCGGCATTGCGCGCCAATACTTCCAGAACACTGTATTCGGTACTGGTCAGATCCAGCGGCAGGTCGCCCACCAGCGCCTTGCGGGATGCGGGTACCATCGTCAGGGTGCGACATTGCAACGTGCTCGCGGCGTTGTTCGCGCCGGACTGGCGACGCAGGATGGCGCGCAATCTCGCCACCAACTCCCTCGGATTGAACGGCTTGGGCAGATAATCATCGGCGCCCATCTCCAGGCCAAGAATGCGATCGACGTCGTCGCCCTTGGCGGTCAGCATCAGCACCGGCACCAGAGACTGGGCCCTGATGCGTCGCAGCACCTCGATACCGTTGAGGCCGGGCAGCATGATGTCGAGAATGATGGCGTCCCAGCCATCCTGCAGGGCTTTTTCGGCGCCGACATCGCCACGCAAGACCGAGGAGGCTGCGAAACCTTCGGGCGCGAGGTATTCCTTGAGCATTTCGCTCAACTCCTCGTCGTCATCGATGATCAGAATATTCGTCATGATGTCAGCTCCTGCTCTCAATGCCATTTTCTCCCAAGCCCATTTTCCCCTAAGCAAAGTACCTAAAAACAGGGTTTACAGAGATTTACATAGACTTACGCCGCCTTTACCCCTCATTGCAAAGCGGACGACTAGAATGATTTCGAACTCCCAACCCGAGAAAGCCGAGGTGTCACCCATGAACAGTGTAAAGAAAATAGCCATTACCGCCATTGCCATCGGTGCCGTGGGCTTCAGCGCGCTATCGCTCGCTCATCCCGCAGACCGCCATAAGGGCGGCTGGCACGGCGGCAAACACATGCACCACGGTGAAATGGCTGGCGCGCATTTCTATCAGGGGCGCGGCCTCGAGCGCATGGCCAAACAACTTGAATTGACTGACGCACAGAAGGAAGAGATCAAGAAGATCGTCGCGGAATCCCGTGACGCGGCCAAGCCGCTGAGGGAAAAACTCCAGGCCAGTATGGAGGCCGAGCGCACCGCCTTTGCAGATGACAGCAGCGAGCGTGAACTGAAAAAACTGGCGCGCGCCACCGCCGACAGCCGCGTGGATCTGATGCTGCATCACCGCGCCGCGCAAGAGAAGGTTGAGCAGGTGTTGAACGACGATCAGAAAACACGCCTGGAGCAGCAGCGCGCCGAGCGCAAGGCAAAGATGGCGGAGCGCATGGAAAAGCGCCAGGGCAAAAGGAAGAGTGACGAGTCCGTAACGGAATGAGGCTGAGTTTCACGTTGCACGCAGGTGCCTTGTAGGAGCCTGCCCGCAGGTGACCCATGCCGTGCGCCCCGATGGTTGTGTCGCCTCGGCGTTTACGTGCAACGTGAAACCCGGGCAAACAAATACGGGATCGAGAGATTATCAACAGGTACTTAAAAATCATAGCAGCAACAAACAATTAGCCCGGCCTCGTGCCGGGCTAATTGTTTCTGGCGCCTTTGAAGTACGAACGGCGCAACGCCCCATTGAAAAAAGTGTCATGGGATACTACCATGGCTCCACTGTTGCACAGGTGCAATCCGGGGATTGATGGGCGCAGAATGGATAACTATCAAGGAAGCGCGAAGACACAGTGGATATGAAGACCTCATCGACCAAATTCGCCATTTCGGACGATTCGATCAAGACCGTGGTTCTGGTCAGCAACGTTGCCAGGTATTACCGGACCCTGATCGACAGGGAACTCGAGCCCTTTGGCGTGACCCGCTCCCAGTGGTGGGCGCTGTCCACACTGTATTTTCACGATGGTGTGACACAAATCGAGTTGGCGAACCTGTTGAACATCGGCAAGAGTTCTACCGGCAAGTTGTTGACCAAGCTCGAGGAAAAAGGCTGGATCGCACGGGTGCCGGATGAAAGCGACGGCCGCGCCATCAAGGTGCAGCTCACCGAAGACATCAGGCCGGTCATCGAGCGCCTGGTGGACTTGACGGGAGCCATCGTCTCTTCGGTGCTGGAAGACTTCAGCCGCGAGGAAAGTCGCACGCTGGTCATGCTGCTCGGCAAGCTGAGCAAGGGATTTTCCCGGCAGGGACTGTATTCGACCGATATCGACAGCCTGCGAGACGATTTGCGTCACGAGGCGGAAAAGCGCAATCTCAAAATGCTTGAAACGCTCTGAACCCCAGGGTGGGCAGACGACATACGAAACACTGAATTCACAGACATGCAGAGAGGAAAGAACAATGGATTTTGATATACCAGCGCACGTGGCGGAACTCAGGGATCGCGCCGAGCAGTTCATGGAAGAGCACGTCTACCCGGCGGAACAGACCTATTTTCACCAGCTCGAAAGCGCCGAAGATCCCTGGAAATGGCCGCCCGTCATGCGCGAACTGCGCGCCAAGGCCAAGGCTGCCGGCCTGTGGAACTTCGCCCTCAGCAAGGAGATCGGCGGTCTGGGCCTCAGCCTCATGGAATACGCCCCCATTTCCGCCATCATCAACCGTTCCCCCATGGGCCCGGAAGTTTTCAACTGCTACTCCGGCACCATTCTCAATGCGCGCACCCTCGCTCAGTTCGCCACGCCCACTGTCAAGGAAAAATACCTGACACGCCTGGTGGCCGGTGAAATTCGCGCCTGCATCAGCATCACCGAAGCCGGTGTGCCGGGTTCCGACCCCACCGATCTGAAATTCGAAGCGCGCCGCGAAGGCAACGAATGGGTGCTCAATGGCACCAAGGATTGGGCCACGGGTGCCATGCAGGCGGAAACCGAAGTGTTCCTGGTGCTGTGCTGCACCGCGCCGGATGCCGCGCGCCACGCGCGCCACTCGTTTATCGTCGTGCCGCGCGGTACGCCGGGCATGACCATCGGCCGCAACCAGTCCATCTTCGGCTATAACCACGCGCCCTACGGCCACCCGGAAATCAAGTTCGAAAATGTTCGGGTTCCGGCGGAAAACCTGCTGGGCAACGAAGGCGAAGGCTTTGCCCTGATGCAAAGCAGCCTCGGCATCGGCCGCGTCAACCTCACCATGGGCGCCATCGGCGCCGCCGAGCGCGCCCTGCAGGAGCTGTGCGAGTGGGCAGAGAGCCGCATCATTTCCGGTACCCCGCTGGCCGAGCGCGGCGTGGTGCAGGAGGCGATCGCGAACTCCCGTATCGATATCGACCAGGCCACGGCGCTGGCCTACAAAACGGCCTTCCTGCTGGAAAAATACGGCGCCAAGGCGGCGCGCAGCGAAATTGCCCAGTGCAAGGTGCTGGCACCCAACATGGCATTGCGGGTCATCGACCGCGCCATCCAGTTCCACGGTGGCGCGGGGGTGTCCTTCGAGAAGCCGCTGGCGGAAATGTATGCCTACCAGCGCACGGTGCGCATGGGCGAGGGAGCGGATGAAGTGCATCGCATCACCGTCGCCAAGGCGGAGCTCAAAAGGCAGCGCGAATATCGGGAAAATCGCAAGGCGCGCTAACATTATTTCAATTTGATTTTGCCTGATACCGAGGCATCCGTAGGTTGGCTTAGCGAAGCGTAACCCAACATCATTGCGACGGCGTATCACCGATTGTTGGGTTACGCCCTGCGGGCTAACCCAACCTACGGACGGTTAACTGAAATTCCTGTACATCAGGGGGAGAGAAAGAACATGTCACAACTGAAAGAGCTCTTTACGCCGATCAAGGTTGGCAACATGGAACTCAAGAACCGTTTTTCCATGTCGTGCATGGCGGGTGGGCTGTCGCTGGATAAGGATGGCTATCCGGAAGAGGCGATGATTGCCTATTACGCGGAGCGCGCCAAGAGTGGCCCGGGCATGATGGGCATTGGCGCCGGCTACGTGACCGTGCCTTTCAAGGAATCCAGTGCCCGCAAGTTTGCCACGGTGCTTTACCACGACGGCTGCATCGAGCCGCTCAAGCGTTTTACCGACGCCATTCACCAATACGACACCAAGTTCGGTATTCAGCTGTGGGATGGTGGCATTCAGAGCGGTGGTCCGATTCAGTTGACACCCTCCGGCATTGGCAGCCAGTACGAAGCGGTGGGTGACCTCAGTGAAAAATCCGTGCTTCACACGCTCACCAAGGAAGAAATCGCCCGTGTGGTGAAATACTTTGGCGATGGCGCCGAGCGCTGCATGAAGGCGGGCTTCGATTTTGTCGAAATTCACGCCGGTCACGGTTACCTGATCAGCGCCTTCCTGACGCCGCACTTCAACCGCCGCACCGACGAATACGGCGGCAGCTTCGAAAACCGCACCCGTTTCCTGGTGGAAATTCTCCGCGAAGTGAAAGACCGGGTGGGTCACGCCCTCACCGTGGGCGTGAAAGTGAACGGCAGCGACTACCTGCCGGAAAACGGCTGGACCCTCGAAGACGCCGTGCGCTTTGCGCCGATTCTGGAAAAGGAAGGCGCTGATTACATTGCCGCCACGGCGGGTGTCGTGGGCTCGCCGCGCCTTACCGTGCCGCCGCTGTACGAGCCCCAGGCCTGTTTCCTGGAAGGCGCGGAAGCGATGAAGAAGGTGGTGAACATTCCGGTTTCCATCGTCGGTCGCATCAAGCGCCCGGAAATGGCCAACCAATTGATCAAGGATGGCAAGGTCGACATCGTGTCCATGGGCCGCCCCTTCATTGCCGATCCGGAAATTGTGCTCAAGGCGCGTGAAGACCGTCTCGACGACGTCCGCCCCTGTCTTTCCGACTGTCGCGGCTGCCTCGACCATCAGATGCGCACCATCAAGAAGGGTGAAAAACCCGGCACCAGCTGCATCGTCAACGCCCGCGTGGGCCGTGAACTCGACTGCATCGATATCCCTGGCGACAAGAAAGACAATCCCCGCACCGTGCTGGTCGTGGGCGGCGGTGTATCGGGTCTCGAAGCCGCGCGCCGCGCCGCGTTCTCCGGTCACAAGGTCATTTTGTGCGAGCAAAAAGGCCAGCTGGGCGGCCAGATCCGGCTTGCCGAGCAGATTCCCGGTCGCCACGAAATCGGCGATATTCTGCCCTGGTTCGAAGGCCAACTCGGCAAGCTCGGCGTCGACGTGCGCCTCAACACTGCCGTGGACAGGGCAGCACTGGAATCCATCAAGCCCGACGCAGTGGTCATCGCCACCGGCAGCTTGCCGAAGGTGCCCGAAAGCCTGATGAACAGCATCTACAACATCAGCGACATGGCGTTGGTGATGGCGGATGAAGTGGTGGAAGACCAGGCCGAGACCGGCAACAACATTCTCGTCATCGGCGGCGACCAGATCGGCATGCAGATTGCGGACTACCTGTCCGAGCAGGGCAAGAACGTGGTGGTTGCCGAAGAAGGCAGGCACTTTGCCCACAAGCTGGCAGCCAACGACCGCTGGTATCTGACCAGCCGCTTGATCTCCAAGAAGGTACAGCGTATCAAGAACGTCAGCGGGATCGAAATCCTGGAAGGAGACGAGGTGTGGCTGGTGGTCAATGGTGAGCGCAAGCAACTGCCGGGTATCGACACGGTGGTACTGGCCAGCGAGCGTCACTCGGAGCGCACCTTGGCGGATGTTGCCGAGAAACTGGGTATCGAAACGCACGTAGTGGGTGACGCGACCGACGCCAACTCGGAAGAAGGTGGCACGATCTTCTCGAGCATCGCCCAGGGCTACGACGTGGCGCGCCAGCTGTAACGACGCCGGTACCGACAACGACCTGCGCAATACTCAAGGGCCGGCAGAATCATCTGTCGGCCTTTTTTCCAGTAAAGGGGTAGATAATCATGATGTATAAACACACCTGTTTCGAAGATTTTCAGGCGGGACAAAGTGGAATCACGGGCCCGCGCTCGGTAGGCGAGGCGGAAATCGTTGCGTTTGCCAGCATCACCGGCGATTACAACTTTCTTCATGTCACCACGCACGAAGCTGCAAAAACTTTCTACGGCGGTCGCATCGCCCACGGGCTTCTCGGTTGCAGTATGGCGGTGGGCATGCTGTCGCTGGACGCGCCGCACACGATTGGCCGCAACGTGCCGGACAGCTACCTCTCGGGTTTTCGCATCAATTATCGCGCCGCCCTGAAATCCGGCGATACGGTTCGCGTGGAATGGCAGATCGGTCAATGCCACGACAACGACGCCAGTGTGAATTACGGCACCGTTGAAACCACTTTCCGGGTCATCACCCAAAATGGCGACGCCATTTACGACGGCGCGTTCCTGCTCAATGTGAAGCGGCGCGGCGCGTCGGACGCTGCAATTTACGACACCAGTGCCCAGACGCTATGGCAACCGCGCGAAGTGGCGTGGGACGAAAACAGCCTGTTCACTATCGACGACTACGTGGTGGGCGCCGGGGGCATCACCTGTGGCCGCACCATCAGCGAGGCCGACGTGGTCAACTTCGCGGGCTTGACGGCCGATCAGAGCCCCATTTATGTGGATGAAGTCTTCGCCAGCAAAACCCGGTTTGGCGGCAGAATCGTACCCGCCATGTTTGTTTTCGACCTTTCCCTGGGATTCTGGGCACGAGACGGCTGGATCACCCGGGTAAAGACCGACAAGGGCGCCCAGGATATCGGCCACCTGGGCGACAACGCACGCTTCCTGAAACCGGTGCGCATTGGCGATACGGTGCGCTGTATCTACATGATCAAGGATGTGCGCTCGAGCAAAAGCAATCCGAACCGACGTATCGTCACCTATGGCTTCCAGGTCATCAACCAGCGCGATGAAGTGGTGCAGGATGGTGAAGTGCTTGTTATCAAGGGGGATGTGGGGAGGTAAATCCCGGCCATAGATAAGCCCAGGCTCCTCCACAGGGTATTCCGGCGCACTGGGCCGGAAATATTTTTATATCTTCTATGGGGGAAATCTGCCGATCAATCGTCTCCATGTTGAATGGGGTACCGTAAGCTGAATAAGGCAAAGCCGCATCTGGCAAGGGTATTCCTGTTCATGGTATGTTCTTTCGTGTCCGTCCTCGACACTGAAGGTTTTTTAACGCGACTGAGGGGGAGTTCTCTTGGTAATTGTCCATATATCTAATGAGAGCGAGGGTTTGCCAGCACAGTGGCTGGTTTGAATCGAAACCGGGGCTGGTCAATACTTTGAATGATCTTTTGAATACGAACGCTTCAAGATGGATACAAAGATAAGTATAAGCAATGTCTTTATCGCATTCAGACGATCATTGATTCGTGCGGTTTCGAAAATCGCCCCGCCAAAAGATGTCGAGGATATCGTTCAGGAAACCTACGTAAGAGTATGCCAGGTTGAAAACTTCCAAGATATCAAATATCCAAGGGCCTTTCTTCTCAAGACCGCAAAAAATCTTGCTCTGGACTATATCAAGAGCGGGGATGTTCGGTTAAGTGAATCCATGGATGAAGAAGAGCTTGAGAGGATTGATATATTTGGGGAAGAAACGGACACGACCTACAACAGAGTGGCTGCTCAGGAAGAGTTTTCGTTGTTCTGCGAAGCGGTACGTTGTCTGCCGGAGCAATGCCGCCGGGCCTTTGTGCTCAAGAAGGTCTATGGTTACAGCCAAAAGGAGATTGCCGGATTCATGGCGATCAGCGAGAGTACGGTTGAAAAGCATATTGCCTATGGAATAAAACGTTGTATGGATTATCTCAGCCTTACGGACAAGCGATCGATGCCAGCAAAAAGCAATCGCCCGGCAAAGTCAAAAAGTGGATTTGAGTCATGACAAAAATCTACGAATTTTCTTCTCAGGACAAAATCAGCGACGAGGCCAGCCTGTGGCTTTCCAGGCTGGACAGAGGTTTATCCGAGGATGAAAAGCGGATACTTCAACAATGGATGGCCATTGATATACGACACCGTCAAACCCTCTTTGCCATGGCGGCGGTGTGGGACAAGATGGACTCTCTTTCCAGATTGTCCGACTTGTTTCCCACTGCGGGAACAAGAAAAATCATACCTGCCGATTACCGCCGTGTAGCAGGTATAGCTATTGTTTTTCTGGGAGTGGCCGTTAGTGGTCTGTTTCTTTTTCTAAAAGAAAGCAAGGATGTGTTGGCGGCACTTCAGGGCAATACCGTAGTTTATGAAACTTCAGTTGGTGGGCATTCGCTGGTTAATCTGCCGGATAACAGCAAAGTATTGCTGAATACGGATAGTCAAATTCAGGTACGCTACAGCGATAGGCAGCGCGATGTGATCCTCGTGCGGGGTGAGGCCCATTTCACTGTTGCAAAGGACAATGAGCGGGCTTTCGTGGTTGAAGCAGGAGGGAGGGAAATTAAAGCCGTAGGAACTGCCTTTAATGTAAAAATGAATGAAGAAAACCTCATTGCCTTGATCGTCACAGAAGGAAAGGTCACTGTCGGCGACAAGAAAGCCGCCAGTGTAGGAAAGCTGATGACGCCGTTTAACCTGTCTGAAAAAACGCCCATGGTCTCCGAAGGGGAGGCTGCCATTCTGACCGATGATGGCGCAAAGATCATAAAAATTGAACCAGAAAAGGTGGCGGCGAGCCTTTCATGGCAGCAGGGAAACCTGGTCTTCCAAGGGGAAACGCTGGAGGAGGCGATAAAAGAGATCAGTCGCTACACGACTATTGATTTTGAAATAGCGGATGAAAACTTAAAAAATGTGAGAGTTGCAGGCCTGTTCAGGTCAGACGACATCAATGGCCTTCTGGTTACCTTGCACGAAAACTTTAACATCAGCTCAGAAAAAGTAGAGGATAAGAGAATCTTGCTAAAAATGCAAAATACAAAAAATTAGACAAGATAGAGAATCAATCTCATCATAATTTACAACGAGTAAAAATATTCATAACTGTATAGTGGAAAAGTCTTCCTGAATCGTTTAATCAAAGTGCGAGGTATTCCTTTATGAGAATAAAGGAAAAGGCTTACTTGCTCTTATGCAAGAGCATCTTCTGCCTGGTGACATTGGCTTGTCTTTTATTCATTGAGGAAAGTCAGGCCGGAGAGAAGAAAAACTTTCAAATACCTCGCCAACGGGCGGATGTTTCGCTGACTGCCTTTGCTCGACAGGCAAACCTGACGCTGATCATACCTTTTGATCTGGTGAAATCCAAAACTGCCAACGCATTGAATGGCAGTTATGAGATAGAACAGGCGTTGGAAATATTGCTCGACGGAACGGGCCTGAGGGCAAAAGTCGGCGAAAATAATCAGTTAAAGATCTTTCTGGATGAGCAAGCGGGGAATGAGGAAATGAAAAAAGTTAGCCAAGACTGGAGAGGCCTATTTGCTGGAATCGCTTCGGTTTTCGCCTCTGCAACGGTGACTGCGCAAGACTCTGGGGGGCAAGCAATTATCCCAGGTCTTGAAGAAATTGTTGTAGTAGCTACCAAAAGAGAGCAGAGCCTGCAAGATGTACCGGTTACAATAAGTGCCTATACAGCAGATGCTCTCGCAATGAGTGGCATACAAGGAGTAAATAATATTGGTGAAATTATTCCGGGTTTAAGCATTTCCCAAACCTCTGGGGCAACAATGCTGTTCCTCCGTGGTGTAGGGACTAATCTAGCTGCCGCTGGTCAGGAACCATCGGTAGCTACTTATGTGGATGGAATCTACAGCCCTGTGCCCAGAACAGGTAGCTTATACGCCTTCAACAATATTGAAAGAGTTGAAGTTCTTAAAGGTCCTCAGGGAACACTGTTTGGCCGTAATGCAACTGGAGGAGTGTTGCATATTATTACAAAGGATCCAAGTAGTGAGGCTAACGGGAAAATCATGATTGGCTATGGAAACTATGACACGTTCGAAGCCAATTTTTACGGATCCGCGGGAATTGGAGAAACATTAGCTGCAGATATTGCCCTTTACAGAAAAGAACAGGGAAGGTCGCCGTTGGATAACCCTCTGCCAAACATGGATTACTTGCCGGAGGAAAATAATTCCTGGAGAAGTAAAGTGCTGTTTACTCCGAATGATGACCTGGCAGTAAAAATTATTGGATACTATTCTGATTATCAGAGTAGTATTGGCTCGGTTCGCCAGCCAGTTCCTGGGGCGCTGGCTGCCACTGGCTTTGGCTATTCTGGAGATTTTCACCTTATCCCTAACGACTTTGAGTCCTATACGGAGCTTGAGTCAAAGGGGGCAAGTGTTCAGATAGATTATGCGCTTGAAAATATGAGTTTGGTAAGTATTACCAGCTATGCAAAAGACGAGGCAGTAACTCATTTTGACGGTGACGGAAGTATTGGTTTTGCACAAACGTCGATAACCCCTATATATTCCGATACCTTGACACAAGAGTTACGTTTGGTGTCAAACGGAGACAGTGATATTGAATGGATCACCGGCATATACCTTTATGAAAACGAAAGCGGATACAAAGATCCGTTCCTGATAAGATCGCCAAGTCTATCCATTGAGGGATATTCAAAACAGAAGGTAAGTGCCTGGGCAATATTTGGAGAAACGCATTGGAAGCTTACAGAAAATACTGGCCTTACTACCGGTATCCGATGGAGTGAGGATGATTTAGATATGAACGGTATTACCTTTCTGAATGGTAATTCCCCAATCGGGAATTATGCTCAGAAAGACGGCTTCGAAAAACTCACATACCGTCTCGGGCTTGATCATAGCTTTTCCGATGATGTAATGGTTTATGCAACCTACTCGCGAGGATATAAGACAGGCGTTTACAATCTGATTAATACAGGGGTACCTGGCAAAGCTTTGGAGCCGGAGGTCCTTGACGCTCTGGAAATAGGTATAAAACTTGATGGCTTGCTGGATGCCCGGGTCCGTCTGAACGCAGCGGCATTTTACTATGATTATCAGGATCTTCAATTGACGACTGTAAGCACTAGCTCGCTACAAGGGGCAAATGCGGCCGAAGCAATTATTCAAGGTGCTGAAATGGAGCTACAGATGAACGTAACGGACCGCCTTTGGATTGGAATGGGCGTCGGCTATCTGGATACAGAGTACGATAACTATCTCGGATTGACCAATAGGCCTCGTGTAGACAACGAAGGTAATCCCACAGGTGGAAATATTGCAAATATTTCAATGGATTTTTCAGGTAATGATCTCCTTCGTGCACCAGAATTAACATTTACTTTCTCAGGAAGATATTTTTTACCGACACAAGTGGGCGATTTCAATTTTAGTTTCAATTATTTCTGGAGCGATAGCTTTTACTGGGATCAAGAAAATCGGATAAAAGAGCCTTCTTACGCCCTTCTCAATGCTGAGGCATCATGGTTGACACCTGATCAAAAAATAAAGCTTAGTCTGTGGGGGAGGAATTTGATGGATGAAAAGTACGCGCTGTTTACTAACAATAGCCCTCCAAGTGGTGATGCTTATGGCCCCGCTGAGCCGCGTATGTATGGCGTTAAAGTGGCTTACGAATTTTGATAAATCAGTAATCATATTGTGAGGATTTCATGTTTGGTGAACAGCGAAATGGCGACTTTCTAGAACTATAAAGTAGTCCTGCCAAATTACCCTTGTTCGCCATTTATGAAAGTCTCATTATCATGTGATGTAACGTCGACAAGAGAAATAATATGGAAAGAAGAAACTTATTAAAATTTGCGGGAGTGGGTTCTCTAGCACCGTTATTGGGCTCCACTGTTCTCTCTTCAGTGCATGCTGAAATGGGTTCTGAGCTGAATGGATTGCGACAATACATGAAAAGAATTGATCAAATTGCGAAAACCTACAGCTATAACTATCCGGAAATAAGGCCTCTTTTTGATAGGCATGCACTTCTCCTGCTGTCCTTGGCATATATTCAGATCTTCGGAACATCTAGTGAACACCCTCAATGGATACCTTATATACCATTTTACTTGCCTTGGGGAATTCCCAATCCTGATGATGTTTATAAAAATGTCCCTATTGACCCTGAGGGGATATACCATATTTATGGTAATAAAAACTCTCCAACGATTGCAAAAATTACCTTGAAAAGAGGCGGTGCTCATTTGGGTGAAGTGAGCAGTGGTAAGACTCTTAATGAGATTGATTTAACAGAAATTGAAGCAGATATATATGGGAATTATGGCTTCATTCTGTCAGCACAAAAACCGAAAGATTCCTCTCTTAGATGGATCAAATTGCATTCCGAATGCACGAAATTGATGTATCGAAGTGTCACTAAGACCATGGAAGAAAGAGATCCCAGTGTTTACATTGAAAGATTGAATTACAAACATGGGATTGATTTTTTAAAACCTTCACAGTTGCAAATAAAAAAATACAACTTATATGAGTTTGCAATCAAGCAGCTTGAGTTTCTGATCAATCTGAAAATTGAGAGACAAAATTTAGGTAGTGATGAGAAGTTTATTTTTGATAATGATCAAATAAAATATGGTGGCTTGCTGGGTCAGAAATATCTTTTTCATACTTTTTCCTTAGAAGAAGATGAAGCATTAATACTTGAAAGTGAAGTGCCAAAACAGGTCAAGTATTGGAATGTAATGCTGTTCGACGAATTTATCGATGGAATCGATGCGGTATATCACCAGAGCTCTTTGAATGATATGCAAGCCAAGCACGGAAAAGATAGCAAGGTCCGATTCGTGGTATCCCATCGGGATCCTCAAGTTTACAATTGGTTAGATACAGGCGGGTGGCCAACGGGAGGTATTATGTGGCGGTGGAATAATGCCAGTGAATATCCGGTGCCGAGTGTTAGAAAAGTAAAATTCAAGGATATCTTTCACTATCTTCCTAAAGATACTGAAAAGCTTAGTATTGAGTTGCGGCGAGAATTAATTAGTAAACGTATAGCTCATTATCAGCAAAGACTACATTAATGAAAATACATAGAGACATATAAGGGCAAAAAGAAATCTACTGTTTTAGGTGTTGCTATGAATCGAAGAGATGTTCTTGTAAGTGGTTTAGCATCGGTTGTCTTGGCAAGTGTGCCAAGAGCCGATGCTGCAAATTTTAAAGTAGACACTTTTTCAGATTCTAGTGATAAAGAAAAGGAAGGGGCATATATAAGTAAGAAGATATGGACTGCATTGATCAATGAGCTGAAAAATATCAGCTCAGAAATTGTTAGTCAATACGACAGAATTGAGTCGGACTTGGAGAAGCACGAAGCTATCAGATACCTTCTCAGGGTTTTTGAAGGAATGAGGTTGTTTGGGCTGGAAAGTAACGATCCAGAGTATCCCTCATTTCATAGGGTATTCGATACGAATAATCTTTATGGGAATGCTAATGCCGATGCGCTTTATTTTCATGCAAGTATTAGTTGTGAACATACTTATCGGATAACTGGAAAGAGGGGTTCGGCACATATTGTAGAAGTTCAGACGATGTCTGAAGGCTTTGTCAGTGCGAATCAAAAAGGATTGCGTACGCTGAATATCGATTCTCATGGAGGGGAAGTTGAAATTATATTGAGCAGTAAGCCTAAAGGAAGAAATTGGTTAAAATTAGACAAGAAAGCAAGATTCTTATACTTGAGGCAATACTTCTATGATTGGACAACCGAAGAGCCCGGAGATTTTATAATTGAACGACTTGGTGCGATGTATCCTCCACCCTCTTCATCTGGGGATGATATAAAAGTTAAACTTCAAAATATTGTCTCGGCGATACCTAGTTGGTACCAGCATATTAAAAATCTTACAGAGTCCCATTATCGATCGGAAATTAACTCCTTGAATTTCATGCAGTCACCATCTGCCATGGCTGACCAATACTATGGAAATGGATACTATGACCTAAGTTCAGACGAAGCATTGGTAATTGTATTTAAACAACCCGAGTGCAATTACTGGAGTGTACAGTTGTTAAACCACTTATGGGAAACATTGGAATTCGATTTAAGACAATCTTCTATCAATGGCTACCAAGCATATTATGATGCAAGTGGTATTTTTTATGGTGTGATATCTCCTGTGGATCCTGGGTATTTAAACTGGCTGGATACGGGTGGGCGTATGCAAGGCCTAATAAGCTTGCGAGTATTAAAAACAAAATCCAGGCCTGAAGCTAAATTACAAGTTGTCAAGTTTGCGGATCTTGACAAAGTAATACCTTCGAGTATGCCCATGCTGACGAAGCAGGAGCGCAGTGATATTGTAAAACAAAGAATGCTGGATGTTCGAAAAAGGTATAGGCAATAGTCGATAAAATATACCAATATTCTTCTTATTATTTTATTCTAAATATTAGTCTTGGCAAGAGTGAAGGATTAAAATTTTGAAGTACTTGCGTTTACCTTCATATTGGGATCATGGGTGGATCAATCTCGGTTCTGTTTTTGTTACGCAGGCCTTTGTTCTTGGATTGTCGGGGTGCTACAGTGCCTTTATTGGTCCGATTATGCTTGATTTCGAGACTACAAGCACTATAGCAACGTTAGGATATACGGCTTATTTTATTGGCTTGGTTGTCTTTTCGCCATTTGTCTATTTGATGATTAGTAAAAAAGGGATAAAAAATACGATACTTTTTGGATTGATTATTTTAGCTCTGGGACATTTTTTTATTTCCAGAGTAAATAATATTTATCAATTTATGACCTGCTACGCAGTGGCGATTTCACTTGGTACTGCTATGTCTGGAATTATCCCTTCGACTACTCTGATTGATAGCTGGTTCTCTGATAATAGAGGTAAGGCACTTGGAATAAGTGCTGCTGGTGTATCTGTTGGAAGTTTCATTTTGCCTCCTATAACTGTTGAGCTGGTTCAGAGTTTTGGTTGGCGCAATACATTTCTTGCCTTCTCTGTTTTTAGTGTGGTTTTTATTATTCCTCTTGTTCAGGCTGTCGTAAGGGATAGTTCAAAAATATTTGAAAAAAGCGAAAGCATCATCCCATTAGTAGATAAGCCCCAAAAATCGTATCTTGATATCGTCAGACAACCAGTATTCATCATTCTTGTAATAAGTTGTGGTATGGGAGGGCTTGCCTATACCGGAGTTCTGATCAACTTTATATCGATAGCTACGACAAAAGGTCATCAGGCGCTTGAAGGTGCGTTGTTAATCTCATTTCTTACGGCTGGTATGCTGATTGGAAAAATTATTGTGGGTATTGCCTCCGATAAATTATCAGCTAGCGCTCTGTTGATTGCGTGTTTACTTTTTTCTGGCTTAAGTTTATGTTTTCTGGGCTATCTAACTGGATATGTCCTTATGGCTATTGTCAGTTTGTGTCTTGGGATTGGAAGTGGTGGCTACTTACCTTTGATTGGCATTTTTGTTGGCAATAATTACGAAAAATTAGATTTTGCTAAAGTTATGGGGATTGTCATTCCCGGGGTATTTATAATTACTTCTATGGGACCGCCTCTGGTATCAATCCTATACGAAAATAGTTCTTCTTACTTTTTTGTATTGTCTACTCTGAGCCTTTTGCAGACAAGTGTTGCAGTAGTATTGGTGCTCCTTTTGTATGTCGGAAAAATAGTAATGCTGAGGTAAGTTATGTGTGAGGTTAAAAATAACGTAAAGTTTCTTCTGTCTCAGGTTTTTGGTATTTTTATTTGTGCAATTTCATATACAAATGCCGACAATTTGCCCCCCTTAAATATGTACTTGGCAGATAGTCCCTATCCTATTGCACACGTAGACGCGACTGCATCAGGTTTAGCTAGATGGTCAGGCCCTGTGGCTGAAAGGTCGCGAACCTTGGATGATAATGAGATCATTTTTAAGCCGGTAGGCTTCGCTGACGGGTTCAGCTATTTGTACTCTGGTCATTATCCCAATGGTCGTCGGGCTATATTTGCCGGAGGTGCTGATAGAATAACCAAGCTGGATGCTGATACCTTGCGAACAATATCAACCTATGTGCTGCGGGAAGGACCATTATATTCGGAAATGCAAGTCGAAAATTTTTTTGATGATGTAGATAAACTGATTTTCGAGGCTAGGGAAGATCACACTAAAGCACAAAATGTCTATGAGAGAATATATGACACGATGATCCCTGCTTTGAAAAAGGGGGCGGGATCGATTTATAAGTTTGTCAATAATGAGAATGAACTTTACATCTGTATTAGAGACCCTTTGACAGGACAAATATCGATAAAAGTATTTGGAGATAGTGAAGCAGGGAATTTTTATTCCCCTATTGTTTTAAAGCGATCCTTCGATTTTCCGCTGGATAAGGTCTCCGATTCTTTGCCAATGGCGATGAATGTGACTTATGACGGATGGATTATTGCAGTGATGAATGATGGGCAGGTATTTGCGGTGTCGCCAGATTTTAAAAAGCTAGACTACTTGCTTTTACCAGAAGCACAGGGAGGAGCAGGAAAATCAGATCAATGGATGGGTGGTACTGTAAGAAACAGTATTGCAATAGACGATGATGGAGGAATTTATATTGTATCGCGTGTATTTTTACACAGAGTTCAATGGACTGGTTCCCGTCTGTCATTGGATACCGCTGATGGCGCTTGGTCCGTTGCCTACGAGAGTGGAGAGAATGGAAGTGGTACGACGCCTACACCTATTGGATGGGGCAAGAGTAATGATTTGCTTGTAGCTATGTTGGATGGCGTAGGAAATGTAAATATCTATTGGAGGGATGTGATACCAGAGGATTGGGAGGGAATTCCCGGTCAACCAAGGCGCCTGGCCGGTACCTTGCCTCTTACTTTTGGAGAAAATACACCAGATTCTTTTCGCATTGAATCTTCTCCCGTTGCATTGGGCTATGGTTTTTTTTGGCCCAACGACACAGCCAAAAATCAGCCATCTTGGCAAGGATCTTTTGATAAACAACTGTTTGCAAATTATACGGCTACAACATTTAAAGAGCATGCTGTTTTTGGTGGTGCGAAATATGAATGGAATCCTGAAAGGAGAGAGTTGGAAGTTGGTTGGATAACGCCATTAAGCCTGGCTCCTACCATTTGTACGCCAAGTATTAACAACCTGCTGTATTGTATTGGCCGAAGAGAAAACTTCGCATCTGTCGAAGTAATCAACTGGCAAACAGGGAAATCTGAGTTCCACTATTTGATTGGTGATAGCTACCGATATAATCCGGCTGCCTGTAATACAAGGGTTACCGAAGAATACATTGAAGTTTCATCGGTAGGTAGTGCAATTTTAAGGCTTTATCCGCAGAAAAATTTTAAAAAATAATTTATGTCACAGTGGGTTGCATTTCTATAATAGAAATACATAGAGATTGTTAAGGAGAATATATGAGTCGTCTTGTTGGTAAAGTTTGTCTGGTAACAGGTGCAGGAAGAGGGATTGGCGCATCGGCTGCTAAGGCGATGGCTGCGGAGGGAGCCAAGGTTTATTGTATGGCTCGCTCAAAAGAGGAAATCGAATCTGTCGCGAGAGAGATAACTTCTTGCTGCAGTGGAACAGCAACTGCAGTCGTGGCTGACCTAACGGCCCCCGAAACAATAAAGCAGCTTTACAATCAAATTTATGAAGAGTCGGGCGGGCTTGATGTGCTATTTGCTAATGCCGGTATTTCTGGACTTTATGGTGTGGATGTATTTGCGCCTGATTTGGATATCAATAAATGGAAAGAGATTATTGATGTTAATCTTGTTGGTACATTTAATAGCATCAGGATGGCAATACCGTTGTTGAATAAGAGTGCTGGAAAAAAAATCATCGTTACAGGGTCAGGGACTGGCCACTTCCCTGTGCCAGGCCACTCGGCTTATGGATGCTCTAAAGCAGGGCTTTGGATGCTTGTCAGAGCTTTGGCAGAAGATCTTAAGGAAAAGGGAATTGCAATAAACGAAGTTATTCCTGGTCCTGTTGCTACAGGCCTTCTGAAGAACACTACTGCTCAACGCAAGAATATTGGCGATCCTATCCCTCAAGAATGGATCAAAGAGCCTGATGAAGTTGTACCCCTTGTGATGTTTCTGGCAACTCAGCCGGAAGGAGCAGGACCCACGGGCCAAAGCTTTAGCTTAACCCGGAGACCTATATGATAGAGAAACTCCAATAGTGAAGATCTCGCACTTTTGTCCGTTTGAAGGGGAAGGTATAAATTTTGCTGTTCGCAAGGGTGAGTTCGAAGATTGGAGATTGGGGAGCTTTGAGTTGCATTAGAACCATGTAACGGTGATGAAATTAGTAAATTTAGCGCGATTTGGTTGGTAATTACTTTAGTGAAAAAGGCGCTAGATAAATCGTTAGTCTGTACCATCTGCTAGGAGATATGAAGACACTATGAATAGTCAAAGAGAAATTTTCAGTGAGGAGCATAATCTCTACCGCGAAACAGTAAGACGATTTTTCAAGCAGGAAGTTGAGCCACATCTGAAGCAATGGGAGAAAGACGGCCGTTACCCGAGAGATTTATTCACAAAAGCAGGCACATTCGGCTTATTGTGTGCTGGGATACCTGAGGAGTATGGTGGAGGAGGAGGGGATATCCTTCACCACATAATTTTGCACGAAGAAATGGGTTACTCGATTGCTGGTGCATATCTGGATGGTGGCTTGGGGACTGATATTTCATCCTATCTAATCTATCGGGCGGGTACTGAAGAACAAAAACGTTATTGGCTACCCAAATATGCAACCGGGGAAGTGATTGCTGAAGCGGCAATCACTGAGGCGGGTGGAGGCAGTGATGTGGCCGCCATAAAAACAACGGCCGTTCGCGATGGTGATGACTATGTGGTAAATGGGTCGAAGCTCTATATTACCAATGGCAATTACTGCGATATGATTCTCACGGTTTGTCGAACAGGTGATGCGATTACTGGTAACAATTTTAGCATTTTTCTGATACCCACTAATGTAGTGGGTGTATCACGGGGTAAAAATCTGGAAACCATGGCTCGTGGATGCGGTGATCTTGCGGAGTTCTTTTTTGACGATGCACGAGTTCCCGCTGAGAACTTGCTAGGTGGAGAGGAGGGTAGGGGTTTCGCCAAGGCAATGTCTATTGTTTCTGAAGGCAGAGTAGCTGAATCTGCACGCTTTCTAGCGGCAGCGGAACTTGGCTTTGAAATTACTCTGGATTATGTGAAAAACCGGAAGGCCTTTGGAAACCGTATCATTGATTTTCAAAATACTCAGTTCAAACTGGCAGAGATGAAAGCCCAAATGGCCGTTGCCAGAGCCTATATGGATTGCTGTCTTGGAAAATTAGTAAAAGGCACAATAGATCCAGTTGAAGCTTCAATAGCGAAGTTATGGATGTCAGAATTGGAGGGACGGGTTATGGATGAGTGTGTACAGTTACACGGTGGAGCTGGGTTCATGAATGAATACCCTATTTCAAAACTTTATACTTCAGCGAGGGTACACAGAATTTTGCTTGGCACATCTGAAATTCAGAAAATTACAATTTCTAGGAGTCTTTTTTAATCGATGTCACCATGGAGTACAGTTTGATCTAAGGGTTGACCCATATTCGCCACCGCAGGAACAGGCTACCCTGTGAGGCAGTATGTTTAAGGACAACAGCTCCTTCACCGATCCTGTGTTCCGGATCTTGCGTACGGCAGCGTTTTGACCCATCTCCACCCGATTACGGCGCCTGAAAAAAGGCAGTGATGCCATCGAAGGGATACAGGTACAGAATCCTTTCCCGCAAGAACCTCTCCTTAGCTGCTGCTCCGATTCACTATCTTGCTTTTAGCCCGCGAGTCTCTACTCCTGAGGGATTGTATCGTAAGCGCTCAATAAACCCCATCTGGCGCCTTTCCATCCAGGCCTGCTAGGAGCCTGCGCGGCAGAAACAGATTTGCACTGCTGACAGGTGCCACGGCTATTTTTTAAGACCGCGGGCGCAATGATGTGGGGGCATGCGGTGTCTGACATGTAAGCGCCACTAAATCAACACCTGTTTCGCCGCCACGGATCGGTCCACACTGATTCCCTCGTCACCGACATGAGGAATCAGCAATGACACTTGCCGAGCGGACCCTTTACTGGCAACAGCAATTCA
>Ga0265293_10001876_pt1 | contig 44239 bp, 44 predicted proteins | sample Munlanlewell138R_FD_192505 | JGI IMG/M metagenome (GOLD analysis project Ga0265293, IMG submission 192505) | Leachate microbial communities from a municipal landfill in Southern Ontario, Canada - Leachate well 138R | ecosystem: Engineered > Solid waste > Landfill > Unclassified | place: Canada... | reverse complement strand
CCCCCCACCCCCCGTTTGGCCGGCTTCGCTCTCACATCCCTACAACTGAGTTTTAGCCGAATGTTTTGGTGATTTTGACCTAACTTACAATGTCAAGCAGTCAAAGCCGGCATGGCAGTCAAAGCCGGCATGGCAGTCAAAGCCGGCATGGCAGTCAAAGCCAGCATGACGCGACAGCCGGCATGGCGATCACAGCCGGCATGGCGATCACAGCCGGCATAGCAATCACAGCCAGCATGACGCGACGGCCGGTATGGCGATCAAAGCCGGCATAGCGATCAAAGCCGGCATAACAATCAAAGCCGGCATGGCGTGGTAAAGTGGTTGCGAATTTCCATTCCACCGCTGACAATGACTAACTTACAATGTAAACAAACCCCATTGTGGTCAATCGTGGTTGTACGTGCTAACATTCCCGTACGCATCCAGGGTAAATCCCCGGTGCGCGAGTCGGAGGATCCGCCATGGTGACAAAGAAATGGGTTCAGGGCACGATAGAGAGCCCCGGTGCACTGCGCAAATCTCTGGCGGTGCCTACTGGCAGGCGACCCCCGGTATGCACATAACCCTGGAGCCAGATCTGAATTTCGGCCTCTACGAGGGGCTCGCCCCGGCACCGGACGTGCACGCTGCGGCGCGCGCCATGTTTGCCTCGGTTGAATACATGCAGTGTTTTGGCGCGCAGCGCCAAGCACCGACCGACGCGGACAAGCAGCTCGCACGCGACGTGTTCTCCGAGAGTGTGCCCATCCAGGCCATCCAGTCGTCCTCCTCGGCCATCCACCTGCGTGCGTTACTCGAAGAATATGACCACCGGGTGGTCTCCAGCGTCGTGCAGTTGCGCCAGTACATCACCAACCGGCTGGTTGAGGAAGCGGCCCCGGGCAACAAGGGGGCGCTGCGCGCGTTGGAGCTGCTGGGGAAGATATCCGGTGTGGACCTCTTTACCGAGCGCACCGAGGTGACACTGCGTGCGCAGCCCTCGCGTGAGCTGCTCGATCTGGTGCGCGCAAAGCTTGCCAAGCTCGCCCAAGCACATGATGCACAGGATGTGGCGTTTCGCCCCGCCGGCGCGCCGGCCCTGGCTGAAGGTGCGCCGCTACCGGCTGAGCCCGTGCCCGAGTTGCGCGGCAACCCGTTGGAAGCATCCGAGAAGTTGTTCGAGACTTTGCTGGAGTGAACCATGCCCACTAAAAAATCCACCAAACCACGCACATTCAAGACTATCCCGGTAGGGACTTCGGTCACATGGCCGTACCGCAGCGCCACGGGTCACGGCACTGTCACAGGCGTGCACAAGCGGGGCACCACGGCGGCCAACACCATGTACTCGGTGCGCCAGCACGACAACCACGTCTCCAAGACGGGTTCCAGGGAGCCTAAAGTCGTGTTTCATTCCGGCGCGGCGCTCAAGCGCTCCAGCAAAAAGTAGCCTGGACAATGAGCGCCACAGCCGCTGTGCTGGATATGTCGCCTGGAGAGCTGGAGTTTCTCCAAGCGCACTTGCATGAGCTGCCCGACGAGGAGCAGCTGGAGCTGCTTGACGCGCTCGATGAGCTGGAGCGCCGTGCGGGGGCAAAGGCTGCGCAAGACGACCTGATCGAGTTTTGCAAGCGCATGAACCTGGGCTACCGGGTGGGGCGCCACCACCGCCAGCTGGCCGATCTGCTCATGGCCATGGAGGCGGGTGACAAGGACCGGCTGGCGGTGTCCATACCGCCGCGCCACGGCAAGTCCGAGCTGGTGTCGATCATGTTTCCGGCGTGGTACCTGGGACGCCACCCGGACCAGATGGTGATGCTCATCAGCCACACGGCGGATCTGGCGGTGGATTTTGGGCGCAAGGTGCGTAATCTCATCGCAAGCGATTCGTACCGTGGGGTTTTTCCCACGGTGAGTCTGTCCATCGACAGTAAATCGGCAGGGCGGTGGAATACGAGTGAGGGCGGAGGCTTTTATGCCACCGGCGTGGGTTCTGCGCTGGCTGGGCGCGGGGGTGACATCATCATCGTGGATGATCCGCACTCTGAGCAGGCGGTGCTCTCGGGCGACTACACGGTGTTTGACAAGGCATATGAGTGGTTCACGTACGGTGCGCGCACGCGCTTGATGAAGTCCGGGCGCATAGCAGTAGTACATACTCGCTGGCACCCAAAAGATCTGATTGGGCGCTTGACCACCGATATGGCGCGCGACGCCATGGCCGACCAATACGAGATTTTTGAGTTTCCGGCCATCCTGTTCGAGGGCACCGAGCGCGAGAAGGCGCTGTGGCCGGAGTTTTTTGACCTGCAGGCGCTCAAGCGCACAAAAGCGTCCATGCCACTGTTCCAGTGGAACGCGCAATATCAGCAAAACCCGACCGGCCAGGAGGGCGCCATCGTGCCGCGCGACCTGTGGCGCAAGTGGACCGGGGAGGAGGCGCCCGACTGCGAGTACCTCATCATGACGGTGGACGCGGCGGCAGAAGCAAAGAACCGGGCCGACTTCTCGGCCATCACCGTCTGGGGGGTGTTCACCCATGAGCGGCTTACAAAGGGGGAGCGTCACCTCATCGTGCTCAATGCCATCAACGAGCGCGTGACGTTTCCCACGCTCAAGACCATGACGCTGCGTGCCTACAAGGAGTGGGAGCCCGATGCGTTCGTGGTGGAGAAAAAATCCAACGGCACGGCCCTCTACCAGGAGCTGCGCCTCATGGGCATCCCCGTGCAGGAGTTCAACCCGAGCCGCGCCACGGGCGATAAAGTGGCACGGTTAAACGCCGTGGCAGACATATTCTCCTCGGGCATGGTGTGGTACCCTGCCGGCAGGCAGTGGGCACAGGCGCTGGTCGAGCAGGTAGCGGCGTTCCCTGTGGTCGAGCATGACGACATGGTGGACTGCACCTCCATGGCGCTCTCCCGGTTCCGTCAGGGTGGGTTCATTCGTCTGCCGTCCGATGCGCAGGATGAAGACGAGCTGCGCCTGCCGCGCAGGCGATATTATTAACGATTGGATGCAAGCCATGGCGACAAATGTGGATAAGGCGTTGTATGAGGCCCCGGATGGCCAGCCGCTTGACGGCGCAAGCGAAACGGCGCCAGATGAAGCGGTAGAGTTGCAAGTGCTTCTGCCGGATGACCCGCAGGATGCAAGCGAGCTGGATGATTTTTTGGGTGAGGCGATCTCGGAGTTGGTGCCGTTTGATGCCAACCTGGCCGATTACCTGACCGATTCGCAGTTGGCGGTGGTGGCGGCGGATCTCGTGACTGATGTGGAAAACGACCTGCTCTCACGCCGCGATTGGGAGGAGGCGATCATCGACGGCATGCGCCTGCTGGGAATAAAACCCGAGCAGGGTGTGGGGCCGTGGGAGGGGTCGTCCAACGTGGTGCACCCGCTCATCACTGAGGCTGTGGTGCGGTTTCAGTCCGAGTCCATCTCGGAGACTTTCCCGGCAGCGGGGCCTGTGCGCACAAAAATCCTGGGCGAGGCCGATCAGGCCAAGGAGGATGCGGCCAAGCGCGTGCGCGAAGACATGAACTATCAGCTCACGGAGGTCATGACCGAGTACCGAGGCGAACACGAGCGCATGCTGTGGGGCCTGGCCATCACGGGCAGCGCCTTCAAGAAAGTCTACTATGACCCGGCGCTGGGCCGTCAGGTGTCCCTGTTCGTCCCCGCTGAGGATGTCATCCTGCCTTATGGGGAGACCGACATCACGCTCATGCCGCGTCTTACGCACCGCATGCGCAAGTACGCCAACGATGTGCGCAAGCTCCAGGCGCAAGGGTTCTACGCCGATGTGGATCTGCCCGCACCTCAGCACATGAGTCCCTCGGAAGTGCAGCAGGCCAAGGATGACGAGACAGGGTTTTCCGCTATCTACGATGACCGCCATGTGCTCTACGAGATCCAGGCCGAGCTGGATTTGCCAGGCTTCGAGGATCTGGATGCTGACGGTGAGCCCTCGGGCATCGCGCTACCTTACATTGTCACCGTGGAGGCACAAAGCAACGTCGTGCTGGCCATCCGGCGCAACTGGGTCGAGGGTGATGAGTTCCATCGCCGGCGCAACCATTTTGTACATTACCAGTACGTGCCTGGGTTTGGTGCCTACGGCATGGGCCTGTTGCATCTGGTGGGCAACAGCGCATCGGCCGCCACCAGTCTGCAGCGCCAGCTGATCGACGCCGGTACCCTGGCGAATCTGCCTGGTGGCTTGAAAACGCGCGGGTTGCGGATCAAGGGTGAGAACGAGCCCATCGCCCCAGGGGAATTTCGTGATGTGGATGTGGCCAGTGGCACGCTGCGCGAGAACATCATCCCGCTGCCCTATAAAGAGCCCAGCCAGACGCTGCTGGCCATGATGGGGGTCATCACGCAAGACGCCCAGCGCCTTGCCTCCACCACGGACATGAAAATCAGCGACATGAGCTCGCAAGCGCCCGTGGGTACCACGTTGGCGATCATAGAGCGCTCGCTGAAAATTCTCTCAGCCATCCAGGCGCGCCTGCACTACAGTCTGAAGCAGGAGCTAAAGCTTCTGGCTGGGCTCATCCGCGACTACATGAACCCGGATTATGACTACGACACCTTCGGGGATCGGGACAAGCGCCCGCGCGCCCGTGAGGAGGACTTCGGTCTGGTCGATGTCATCCCGGTATCCGACCCAAACGCCTCCACCATGGCGCAGCGTGTGGTGCAGTATCAAGCGGTGCTGCAGCTCGCGCAGACCGCGCCGCAGATCTACGACTTGGCCATGTTGCACCGTCAGATGCTCGATGTGCTGGGAGTAAAGGATGCCGAGAAGCTGGTGAAGCTCCCCGAGGATCAGCGCCCCGAGGATCCCGTGACCGAGAATGTCCACATCCTCATGGGCGAGCCGGTCAAGGCGTTTCTGTACCAGGACCACGAAGCGCACATCAAGGTCCACATGCTGGCGCTGCAGGACCCCAAGATTGCCCAGGCACTGGGGCAGAATCCGAATGCTCAAGCCATGCTGGCCGCAGCGCAAGCTCATGTGGCTGAGCACGTGGCGTGGGCGTACCGTGCGCGAATTGAGGAGCAGATGGGCACGCAGATGCCCTCACCCGAAGCGAAGCTGCCTCCGCACGTCGAGGCACAACTCTCGCGCACGGTGGCGCAAGCCGCACAGAAGCTGTTTGACGCCAACTCGGCTGAGGTCCAGGCGCAACGCAACGAAGCCGCGCGCAATGACCCGGTGGTGCAGTTGCAGCAACGTGAAATGAGCGTGAAAGAGGGCGAGCTGGAGCTCAAGCGCAGCAAGCTGGCCGCCGATGCGGCCAAGGCGGCCGATGAAATTCAGCTGCGTGCCGAGAATGAGGCGTTGCGTTTGGAGCTTGAAGCATTCAAGGCGGGCGCCAAGGTGGCGCTGGATAAGGCCAAGCTTGAAGCGGATATGCAGTCCGAAGGCTTGCGTGTCGGGGTGGATGTGGCCAAGAGTCAGGCCCAGCTCTCGGCGGACATGGAGCAAGCGGGCCTGAAGATAGGGGTGGATGTGGCCAAGACGGCGCAAGCGGCCAAGCAGGCTCTGGATGCCGCCAAGACCCCGACGCAACCCACACAAGGAGCACCGGATGAAACGGTTTGATGAGGCTTTGCTGGAGCGCTTGCAGTATGAGCGCTCCGGGTTTATCGAGGCGCTGACGGGCGGAGCCGCAAAGGACTTCGCGGAATATAAACGCCTGGTCGGCGTCCTGGAGGGGCTGGCGGTGGCCGAGCGCGAATTGAAGGAACTGCAACGACTTCACTCACAAGGAGAGGAAAATGAATGACGCACAGGCGGTGCTGGACGAAGTGCTTGACCAGCCCGAACCACAAACCGCTGGGCAGCGCGCACGCCAGGTGCCGGACCCACAGACGTATCACATTTTGTGCATCCTGCCGGAAATTGATGAAAAATACGACAGTGGGCTACTCAAGGCCGACATGTCGATGCGCCATGATGAGTTGCTTTCACCTGTATTATTTGTGCTGAAAGTGGGACCCGACGCATACAAGGATGAAAAACGGTTTCCATCCGGCCCCAGTTGCAAGGAGGGGGACTTCATCATTGTGCGTCCAAACACCGGGACCCGCATCAAGATTCATGGTCGGGAATTTCGTATCATCAACGATGACAGTGTGGAAGCTGTCGTACAGGATCCGCGAGGCATCCAGCGGGTTTAAGCGCAACCGGGGGAGTTCGCCCCCCGCATCAGGAGTTGAAAATGGCTGACGGCAAATTCAGGTTTCCCGACGAAAATGTTGATGACAACATCGAGTTGGATGAAGATATTCAAGATGAACAGGGTGAGGGCGTAGACGCGGGCGGGGAAGATTCCGTGCCTGTTGACGCGCCCGCAGAAGGCGAAGTCGATATCGAGGTGGTTGATGACACGCCGCCCGAGGATCGGGGACGTACGCCGGCTGACCATAATATTGAGGATCCAACCGAGGAGGAGCTGGCCGAGCACAAGGGTCGGGTCCAGAAGCGCCTGCGCGAGCTGACCAAGGCACGCCATGATGAACGACGCAAAGCCGAGGCGCTGGCACGGGAAAATGCGGAGCTTGTACGCGCAGCACAAGCCCTGGCGCAGCGTGGCAAGCAGATGGAGGAATACATCAATATGGGCCAGACAGCCTATATTGAAAAATCCAAGCAGCATGCGGCTGCGTCCATCGCCATTGCCAAGGATAAATTACGCCAAGCATACGACGCGGGTGACAGCGAAGCCATCACCGCAGCTCAGGAACAGTTGACCACGGCGCAACTGCAATTGCAGGAGGCCAACAATTATCGCGCCACCCCCTTGCATACTGAGGCGCCCCCTGCATATAATCCACCACAAGGTAATCGTGAGCCTCAAGCTCCTGCAGTCGATGACCGGACGCTGGATTGGGCCGCGCGCAATCCGTGGTTCCAGCGCGAGGGTGACGAGGATATGACAGGGTATGCCATGGGAGTTCACGCGAAGCTGGTCCGCGAGCACGGTAATGATTTCACCCGCACCCCGGACTACTTCCGAGCAGTTGATAGCGCAATGCGCAAGGCTTTCCCCGAACGGTTCGGTTCTCCAACCAGCCAACGAGCCCCCGCAGACAAGCGTCCGTCCACCGTTGTGGCACCGGCCCAACGCACCACGCGCGCGAAGAAAATTCGCCTGACGCAAACCCAAGTGAACATAGCCAAGCGACTGGGAGTTTCCCTGGAAGGCTATGCAAGGCAAATGGCTGCATTGGAGAAAGACAATGGCTGAACCGCAACGAACTGCACGAGCCCGAGACACCCGTGAGGACGATGAACGTCCCATGACGTGGCGCCCGCCCGAGCTGCTCCCCGCGCCAGACCCACAACCCGGCTATATATTTCGCTGGGTGCGTCTGAGCGCGAAGGGGAAGGATGACCCCATGAATCTTTCTTCTCGCATGCGTGAGGGGTGGACGCCTGTCAAGGCGGTAGATCACCCGGAAGTCCATATCGAGAGCAACTCCAAGGGGGAGCTTGAGTTTGGCGGATTGGTTCTGTGCAAGATGCCGACTGAGATGGTGGAGCAGCGCAACGCTTACTACCGTCGTCAGGCGACAGACCAGATGGAATCGGTCGATAACGCATTCATGCGAGAAAACGATGCCCGCATGCCGCTATTCAAAGAACGGAAGTCCAAAGTCACCTTTGGCTCCGGGACCTAACTCTTAGGAGAAAGCTATGTCAAGCACGGCAAGCCCCTATGGTCTGCGGCCCATTCGTCGAGTTGACGGATTACCATATGCGGGCCAAATGCGCCAGGTGAAGATTGCCTCCGGTTATGCGACCAGCATCTTCATTGGCGATATCGTCGCGGTCCACACCGACGGCACCATCGTTCTCGTGAATCAGGCCGGCACAAATGCCGCGCCATTTCCCGCAGGCACTCTCGGAGTGTTCATGGGATATATGGCGGGCGGGGACCCAACCAACCCGATCTTCACCCCTGTGGGGATCAACTGGAAGGGCGGCACGGTGGACGCCAACGCTATGGCGTTTGTGGTGGATGATCCGAACGTGGCCTTCCTGGCCCAGGCTAACGGCGCATTGGCGCAGGCTGACCTGCACACCAATATCGGTATCAGTTACCCGGGTGATGTCACCGGATTTGTCAAGTCCGGCGTGGCGCTGGACACTGCCACGAAAGCGGCAACTGATACCATCGCGCTCAAGGTGATCGACTTTTATACTGGACCCGGGTCCAAAGTGGGCGATGCGTACACTGACGTGATCGTGAAGTTCAACCCTAAATCCCATGCCTATTTGAACGGCACTGGGGTGGCCTGATAGGAGCTAGACATGGCTATTTCACGCGCACAGTTGCTCAAGGAACTCCTGCCAGGATTGAACGAGTTGTTTGGTCTGGAGTACAAGCGGTACGGCCAGGAATACCGAGACATTTTCACCGTCGAGAATTCCTCCCGTGCTTTCGAGGAAGAAACCAAGCTCTCCGGGTTTGGTGCGGCGCCGACAAAGACTGAGGGCGCGGCCATCATGTATGACGATGCCCGCGAGTCCTACACGGCACGCTACACCCATGAAACCATTGCCATGGGGTTTGCGATCACCCAGGAAGCCATTGAGGACAATCTCTATGACAGCCTGAGCGCTCGCTACACCAAGGCCCTGGCTCGTGGCATGGCCTATACCAAGGAGGTCAAGGGCGCAGCGGTCCTGAATCTGGGGTTTGATTCCAACGTCAAGTATGGCGATGGTCAACCGCTGTTTAGCCAAAACCACCCACTGATCTATGGTGGTGTAAACGCCAACACACCTCAAGTGGCGGTCGATCTGAACGAGACCTCCCTGGAGGCTGCGTTCACGCAGATCGGCAAGTGGCGCGATGAGCGTGGACTGTTGGTGGCGGCCCGGCCACGCAAGTTGGTGATTCCACCTGGGCTGATGTTCACTGCCACGCGCCTGCTAAACACGGAGCTGCGCCCCGGTACGGCGGATAACGACATCAACGCCTTGCGTTCTGTCAGCGCGGTGCCGGAGGGGTATACGGTCAATCACTTCCTCACCGACCCCGATGCGTGGTTCATCATCACCGATGTGCCCAACGGACTGAAGCATTTTGTCCGTGCCGCATTGAAAAACGACATGGATACGGACTTCGACACGGGCAACGCCCGCTACAAGGCTCGTGAGCGTTATTCGTTTGGATGCAGCGACCCCCTGGGCATCTGGGGAAGCGAAGGCGCGGCTTAAACGTCGTGAGTACCACCAAGGCCCCCAGGCGAATACACCTGGGGGCCTTGTTTGTGCGTTGCGCCTTTGGGCGATTGCGCATACACTGCGAATATATCCGGGGCAATCCAAACCGGCTACGTAGACTGACCCGGCAGACGACATACAGACGACGTAGCTTCCATCCTTGTATGTGAGGTTCAAATCATGGCTCGTACCACCTTCTCTGGCCCTGTAGCATCCAACAACGGATTCGAGGGCGATCTGACAGGTAATATCACCGCCATTGGCCCGCTTTTGCTTGCGTCCTATACGCTGACAACTTTACCGGATGCCACCTTGCATGAGGGGGCCGTAATCCTGGTGTCGGACGCCAATAGCGCTGCGGGTACCGTGGCGTTTTCCGACGGCACGGATTGGATTGATGTGAAAACCGGCGTCGCGGCTGTTTGATCGCTGAGGTGACTCATGGCGACCACATCTGGCACCACGAATTTCAATCCGGACTTCCTCGAAATTGCCGAGGAAGCCTGGGAACGTGCGTCCGGTGGGGTCACCGAGATGCGCTCCGGATACAACTTGCGCACAGCGCAGCGCTCACTCAACTTGCTTCTCATGGATTGGGCCAATCGGGGCGTCAACCTGTGGACGTTGGAAGAAATAGAGCTGCCGTTGTCCCAGGGCGTGGAGTCATACATACTGCCTGACGACACAGTGGACCTGTTCAGCCACAGGCTCAAGCGGCTCTCCGCAGGCGATGCGAGCTCCACCCCGGTGTCCCGGTGCAGTGTGTATGAGTTTGTCTCGCAGTCCCGTTCCGTACACCCGGGGGTACCCACGCAGCTCGTGATAGATCGGCAGGTGTTAAACCCGATCGTGCATGTGTGGCCGGTGCCGGACTCCAACGACTATGTGCTCTCTTGCTGGCGCGTGCGCCGGATGCAGGATGCGGGGTCCGGTCGGCACGTGCAGGATGTACCGTTCCGGTTCGTCCCGGCTCTGGTTGCGGGGCTGGCCTACATGGTTGCGGCCAAGATCCCCGAGGGGGCCGCACGGCTGTCGGTGCTCAAGATGCAGTACGACGAGGCATGGATGTCAGCCAGCGAGGAAGACCGCGAGAAAGCGCCCCTGCGGCTGGTGCCCAGGATGCGGAGGGTATGACCCATGGCCCGGTACACTGTTGCGCTGAAGGTCCGGGGGGCCTGTGATCGTTGCGGGCAGGTATACCGGCTTGCGCAGCTGCGTGCCGAATTCGTACGAGGTAAGCCCACGGGCTGGTTGACCTGCCCGTCTTGCTGGGATGCTGACCATCCGCAGAATTACCTGGACGCGGTGTGCACGGACGACCCGCAGCGGGTGCGCGATGCGCGTCCCGTGCCCATGGGGCGAAGCCGTGACATGAATTGGCAAGATATCTGGGGGATCAGCAGCCGCATGACGCTCAGTGTTGGAGTCGTGGAGGTACGCCCGTGAACTATCAGCAATTGGTCGATGCGATTGTCGATACGACAGAAGTCCGTGAGCAGAGCTTTTTGGACAGCATCCCCCGGTTTGTACGCGAAGCCGAGGAGCATATATTCAATTCCGTGCACCTGTTGGAGCTGCGTCGTAACGTGACAAGCGATGTGACTGCGGGCTGGCCATATGTCACGCTGCCGCCTGATTTTCTTGCTGTGTATTCACTGGCAGTGAAGGATTCAGGCGGGGCCTACCATTTTTTGATCGACAAGGATGTCAATTTCATTCGGGAAGCCTACCCGGATCCGGCAGACACCGGTGTGCCACGACACTATGGCCTGTTCGATGAGGGCACGCTCATCATGGGTCCCACCCCCGATCAGACGTACCAGGTGGAGCTGCATCAGTTCTATCGGCCCGCATCCATAGTTGACAAGGGCACATCCTGGTTGGGGGAGAATTACGACGCGGTTTTGTTGTACGGTGCGCTGGTGCACGCCAATGTGTACATGAAGGGTGCCGAGGATGTGGCTGCTGCATACAAGACACAATTCGCTGAGTCCCTGGCGTTGTTGAAGCGCCTGGCTGACGGCATGAACCGCCAGGATGTTTATCGAAGTGGGCAGGTAAAGCTGCCGGTAACTTGAAATAGGAGCCCGAAATGGCTATTACCCAAGGTGTATGCACGAGCTTCAAGCAAGAAGTGCTGCAAAAACAGCATGACTTGAAAAACGATGCGTTGAAAATTGCGTTATATACGTCAGCTGCCACGTTGTCTGCGGCCACCACAGCGTATTCGGCTTCGAATGAAGCGTCGGGTACGGGATATACAGCCGGCGGCAAAGCGCTGACTGGCGCGGTTGTGTCGGTGGACGCCGGTGTGGCCACGGTGACATTCAATAATGTGGTGTGGACAAGCGCCACAATTTCTGCTGCTGGGGCGCTGATCTACAACACGACCGCTGCCAATAAGGCGGTTGCTGTCATCAACTTCGGTGGCACCAAGAGCTCCACCGATGGGGATTTCAGCATCATCATGCCGGTAGCAGACGCAACCAACGCCATCATCCAGCTGGCGTAACAGGAGCAGGGCATGTTCGTATTGGCTGACCGTGTGAAGGAGGTCTCCGACACTACAGGCATGGGGGCCATGAGCCTGAGGGGTGCTGCACCAGGATTCCAGACGTTCGCTGCGGGCATCGGTGAGGGCAACAGTACGTACTACACAGCCGCCCTCGTGGGCGGGGCCGAATGGGAGGTCGGTATTGGCACGGTTTCCAGTGGGACACTCACCCGTGACACTGTGTTGGCCTCATCCGCAGCAGGCGCTAAAGTAAATTTTTCCGTGGGCGGCAAGGATGTGTTTGCCACTGTGCCCGCCACGGAACTGAGTAAGTTGCCAGGGCTGGCCAATGTGGCTTTGTCCGGTGCGTACAGTGATCTGTCTGGTACCCCCGGGCCGGTCACCACGGACACAGCCGGGCTCATGTCTTCTGGCGACAAAACCAAATTGGACGGCGTGGAGTCTGGCGCCACAAAGACCACGGCCGGCACTGGCCTTAGTTCAACCGGGTCGGCATTTTCAGTCGAATATGGGACTGATGCTGGCACAGCAGCGCAGGGCAATGACTCGCGGATTACAGGCGCATTTCCAGCCTCGGGCGGTGCTTTGACAGGTGGCGCGACAGGCCCCGCAGCAGTCAACGACGGAACAAAGTCTTCGGGTACGTATACCCCATCTCCGTCAACTGGCAACTGGCGGAAAATCACAAACGGCGGCGCTCATACGATTGCAGCGCCCACGACAAGCGGTTGCTACAACATGACAATCGACGTGACGAACAATTCAAGCGCAGGCGCAATCACATTCTCCGGCTTCGTGACTGGCTACCCAAAAGGCGACGATTTGACGACGACCAACGGCAATAAATTCAAGCTGCACATATTCAAGTCTGATCTGGGCGCCACTGCCTTTATCGAGGCTCTGCAATGACAGCGGGGATATTCATGCCGGGGTTTGTGATGCGCAAAATCGAATCTGGCGGTGGCGGTGGAATCAGCGATGCTTGGGGCACGTACGCTGATATACCAGATGCCGCATATTTTTTGTCTGCGGTCGCAGTTGGTGATTATGTATATGCAATCGGCGGGGGCTCGGATATTTATGGATCATCGGCCACTCGTCAATATAATCCAGCGACTGATTCTTGGTCGTCGAAGACCGCTGTGCCTGCTTCTATCGGATATGTGGTAGCCGCCCTGGTATCGGGAAGCAAAATACTAGTCACCTCCGGAGTGAATATGTCCATCGGCTTTCTTCCCAAAACGACATATATTTACGACCCCTCAGCAGATAGTTGGTCGACCAAAGCAGACATGCCTGCGGGAAGAAGGGGGCACGCCGCAGCGCCACTGTCAGACGGTCGTGTGCTCGTGTGCGGCGGCTCCCCTGACGTATCGACAGCGGTCAAAACGACATATATTTACGATCCCACAGCAGATAGTTGGTCGACCAAAGCAGACATGCCTGCGGGAAGAGTGTGGCACGCCGCAGCGCCACTGTCAGACGGTCGTGTGCTCGTGTGCGGGGGTTCTGACGTATCGACAGCGGTCAAAACGACATATATTTACGATCCCACAGCAGATAGTTGGTCGACCAAAGCAGACATGCCTGCGGGAAGAGTGTGGCACGCCGCAGCGCCACTGTCAGACGGTCGTGTGCTCGTGTGCGGCGGCTCCCCTGACGGATCGACAGCGGTCAAAACGACATATATTTATGGATAATCAAGATGCTCGCTTTAATATCCCCTACCGATCCCCCCAAGACCATCCGTCCCGGCTCCACATTCGTCCTTCCCACAGGCGAAAAGGTGTCCCCCGCAATCGCAGGCTGGGCCTGCGGCGATTATCGTCTCGCTGAAATCCAGCCTGCTGATCCGATCCCCGAAGGCAAGCGGTCTACAGGCACGTCCCTGCAGATCATCGATGACATCCCGAAGTACATCAACGCGCTTGAAGATATTCCGATTGAAGACGCCAAAGCCGCGCTGAAAGCACGGATCACAGCGAAACGGTGGGAAGTGATGACAGGCGGCATTAATCTGCCCAGTGGCTTGCATGTCGCAACGGCAATCGACGACCAGAACCGCATCACGTCAGTCGTTGCCAATGCCGAGCTTGCGGGCTTGACCGATGCCGATGAGGTCGATTTCAAAGCGGTTGGTGGTTGGGTGCGCGTTTCGATTGGACAGATCAAGCAGATGGCTGGTGCCATAGGACAGCTCGTGCAAGCGTGCTATTCGGCTGAGCGAGCGCACCATGAAGCTGTCGGAGCAATTGCTACGATCCAGGGGGTATTGGATTATGATTATACAACTGGCTGGCCCTCGACATAAGGGAGTTTTGCAATGACACAAGATTTTTTCAAGCATCGTACGGGCGCGGATTCATCGGCGGAGTCGGCCTTTGTGGTTGTGTACGATACAGTATTTACTTCGTTGCCCCGTGCCCTGTGGGTAGGGACTGCCGGAAATCTGGATGTGGTGATGGCCGACGGCACGGAGATCAGGTTTACCGGGGTGCTGGGCGGTACGCTTCTGCCCATCCGGGTATCAAAAGTGAAGTCCTCCAGCACCGTTGGTAGTTTGGTCGGGTTGTATTGACATGATTGGCATCGGTATTGGAATTCCTCAGACGGCGCTGTTGTCTGGTGGTGGTGTGACACCGTTCACGCTCACAACAAACAGCGGAGATAACTTGGTCACCTCCGCAGGGGATCAAATAATCGCAGAGGTACGAACAAATGGCTAACATCAAGACGACGGATCTCCCGGATGTGGGGTCCCTCACAGGCTCTGAATCCGTCGTCGGCAACCAGTCCGGCAACACGGTCAAAATCCCGTTGACGATCCTAAATAGGGATCCGCTGCGCAAAGCCGTCGAAACCGCTTCAGGCGGGCGTCAGACAGTGCTCTACACAGCCAAGGGCCAGCCGTCCTACATGTACGTCCTGCCGGCCTTCAGTCTTGAAGACCTGAACGCGGGCCTGGGCACAGGTTTGCACCCGGCATTCACGGTGGGCGGCGTCGCAAAGCGCGAAGTTTTCATTGGCGTCTATCAGGGTCTGGTCAGTAACGGCGAGCTGATCTCGCTGCCCGGTGTGGACCCGTCGAATTCTCGCAATCACGACTCATTCGTGTCCACAGCACGCGCCAATGGCCCCGGCTGGCACTGCATCACGAACGCTGAGTGGTCTGCGCTTGCGCTATGGTGCTGGAAAAATGGCTTCCAGCCGCGCGGCAACAACAATTTCGGCCGCGACATAGACTCCAAATGGGAGACGGGACGCAGGCAAGATGGCGGTATTCCGGGCGATGCGACCGGAGGCCCTGCGGCCCGTACACTCACGGGGTCCGGCCCGGCGTCGTGGCGTCATGACAATTCGCTATCCGGCATTTCTGACCTGAACGGCAACATTTGGGAGTGGACGCCCGGCTTGCGGCTGTGCGCCGGGGAATTTCAAGTGATTGCGGACAACGACGCGGCGCTCAACGCGACTGATTTCAGCCCGACGTCTGCGGCATGGAAAGCAATCGACGGTGATACGGGCGATCTCATTACGCCTACATTTACGGGCACGATTGCGGGCGGCGATTACGTAGCAACGACACCGAAGTCCGTGCGCATCGCTGCATCTGGGACTTCCGACTACACGGTAGTGCGAGGTACAGGCGGTAGCCTGGAAGGCATGACAAATCCGGGGATCGTGCCTGTGTCTGCTGACGCCTTGGCACGGCTCAAGCGGCTCGGACTATATCCGGTCGCGGCCACCGGCCTGGGTGGGGATGGTATCTGGCACACGCAGGATGTCGAGCGGCTCCCGCTCCGTGGCGGCGCCTGGTACATCGGCGCTGCCGCCGGCGTCTTCGCGCTCAACCTGGACAACTCTCGGGCGAGCGCGGGCACGGGCTTCGGGTCCCGCCCCGCTTTTGTGCTCTGAAATATATACGGAGGAATAATCATGGACGAAGAATTTCCAGCTGTCGAAGACCAGCCATATCCCGAATGGTCGCTCGAAGACACGCAGCGCATGCGTCGTGCGGCCTACGCAGACCCGAATACGGGAAGCGACCGGCATTTTGCCGAAAGCCTGCGTCTGGCCGCGCAAGGGGATGCGACTGGTGCACAGGCCGCGCAGGATCGAGGCCTGGCCCGCGCGCAGGAGATCAAGGCGTCGTTGCCGTATCAGTACGGAGACCCAGAATGATCCTTGCTCTCATCACCTTCATCTTCCTGCAAGTCGCTGACGCATATCTCACGCTGCGCATTCTTGACCGTGGCGGAAAGGAATTGAACAAGCCAGTGCGCTGGCTCATGGAGCGCATTGGGACCATTCCAGGGCTTGCTGTGGCGAAGGGCGCGTACATCGTCGTCGCCATCGGCTGCGCGTTTGTTGTGCCGGTGTGGATAATGTGTGGTGCGGCTGCAGCACAAGCAGGCGTAGTCGGCTGGAACGTGTGGGTGTTTGTGCATCAAGAGCCGTTGCCTAGATAGGTCGATTTTGGGAATTTCTGGTGGTACCTATGGACGATGCGGAACTGATTCGGACAATACGAAACGCCACGCAAGCGGCCGTACGAGAGACCACAATGCAAGTTGTACGGGAGACCACGGTGCAGGCGGTGAAGGAGGCTACGGAGAATCTGACCAAGCGACTCGAACAAGTCCAAGTCAAGCAAGCAGCCATTATCGCTGGATTCCCCGATAGTGACCCATACACACATAGAAGGTATCATGAGTCTGTGATGGAATGGCGCGAGTTGCGCAACAACATGGTGCGCGAAGCATTGATCCAAGCAGCCAAGGTGGGCGGATTGGGTGCCATAGGGTGGGTGGCTTACGCTGTATGGCAAGTGATAAAAATGGAGATCATGAAATGAAGCAGCCGCGTGGAATACGAAACAACAATCCGGGGAACCTTCGTTGGGGGGATCCCTGGCAGGGGCTCGCACCAAGGAACAAGCGTACGGATAAGTCGTTTTGCCAATTTATCAATGCAGCTTATGGGATCAGAGCCTTGGCCCGAACACTCATCACGTATCAGGACAAGTATGGCCTGAACACCGCGCGCGGGATCATCAGCCGTTGGGCGCCAGAGTCGGAGAACGATACGGCGGCTTATGTCCGTAGCGTAGCCAGTGCTGTGGGGGTGGGTGCAGATGATCCCCTGGATGTACAGGATTATTCCGTGTTGGTGCCGTTGGTGGAGGCCATTATCCGCCATGAGAACGGCAAGGGGCCGCTTGATACCCCCAACACTTGGTACGATGAGGCGACGATTCGCAAGGCGATGGTGTTGGCGGGTGTGGAGCCCCACCAGCCGGTTGTGGCCAAGCGCATCCCGGTGACCAAGGAGACTCTCGGGGCTTCAGCCACTGGGACGGTTGGTGTGGCGCAGCTGGCCGATGTAGCCCCGCAAGTGGTGGATGCTGTGCAACAGCAAAACGATAAGCTCTCGTCGGGATCCATCGTGCAAATCGTCTTCGGGGTGCTGCTGATCGGATTGGCGATATTCATCGCCTATGGTCAGGTCAAGCGACATCAGGCTGGGACACTATGATGATCTGGAGCGACTGGCTTGCGGGCTGGTGGCTTCTGTGGAGGATGTATGTGGGCGGCGTTATGGGCGCGGATTCATGGATGGGTGGCAATGGTTGCAGCGGTGTTGACCGTGCTTGTCGGGGCGTATGCAGCCGGGGCGCGGCATGCCCGCAAGGCCGCCGAAGCCGAGCGTAACACACAAGCACTCAAAGCAAGGAGAGTCAGGGATGAAACCGTCGTTGCGGTGGATGCGCTGGATGATGATACTGCTCGCAAACTTGCTCGTAGCCGGATGCGCAGTGGGCGGTAACTATTGTGACGTGGCGCAGCCACCGTTTCGCTGGCAGTCCGATGCGGAGATAGACGCAACCCCCATTCGCCCGTTGAAGTGGATCGAGGCCGAAGCCGCGATTTGGTACAAGCTATGCAAGTAGTGCCTGATTGGGATAACCCCTGGGGGGATTAAATGCTGGGATTTACCCCTATATCGGCCGCAGCCATCTCGGACGCTGGTCAAATAGCGAAGATGTCTGTTCGGGCGACGTTTCGTGTCGGTGCCCCCAGCGTGGCCGGGGCAGGGGAGTCTACACCCCCCGGCGCCAGAATTACATTTCGCACCGGGGCGGTAAGCACAAACACCGGTACTGGCGTAGGTACGGCCGTATCGGGGGTGAGGGCAACATTCCGTACGGGCGTGGTGTCGTTTGCGCTTTACAGTAATCTGCACCCATCAGGCGCGCGCGCGCAGATGCGTCTGGGGGTGATGTCTGTAGTTGGCGCAGCGCTCGTACCTGTAACGGGGGGCCGGGCGACGTTTGCCACCGGTACCGCGCAGTCCATCACCAGCTGGCGTGGCCCAATAGCAGGCGCCAGGGCAGCATTCCGTACGGGTGTGTTCAGTGTTACCGGGGTGGTTCAATATACGCCCCCGGGTGTGCGTGCGGCGTTCAACATGAACACCCCACGGGCGTTCGGTGGTATCGGGGTACGGATCAACGGATCCAGAGCACAGTTTACCGTGGGGCGCCCGACATATCGGACGACATGTAATATAGCCCCGGCTGGGGTTCGCATGGCACTGCGTGTGGGTGCCCCGCATATTTGGTCCGACGTGGATGTGGTATCGCCCGTATCCAATGTGTGGGAACCTGTGGTTACTTGAGGACTGAAATGGCGTCTACTTATTCCCCATCACTTAGAATAGAGCTCATTGGTACTGGTGACCAGGATGGGGTGTGGGGGGCGACATATAACGACAACTTGGGGCTTGTGGAGCAGGCCATAACCAAGGTTGAGCCTCTGGACATGACTTCTGGGGACCATACGCTCACGACAGCCAATGCCGCTGTGGATGAAGCACGCAGCGCTGTTCTGGTATTAAGCGGCACACCCGGCGCAGCCGCCACATTGACTGTCCCGCAATTGGATAAATCCTATGTGGTCAGTAACCGAACAACCAAAGAGATCACCCTCTCATCTGGTGCCGGCGACACGTTTGTCTGTCCTCCGGAATCCATATCCAGAATAGCGGTGCACGGTGCCACGGGCGATGTGCTGGGTGTGGCACTGACTGATGTGGTGGCGCAGGCGCTTGTGAACGCTGGGGGCCCGGACTTGTTCACCGACACTGGTATGGCCCCCATCCATTCACCGGTGTTCACTGGCACCCCCAGAGCACCCACGCCCGGCGCAGGTGACGCCGATGAAGCTGTGGCGACCACGGCATACGTCGTGAACTCCACCGTCCCACCAGGCGTCGTGTTCCTGTGGCATGGAAGCGCCGCAAGCATACCGCCCGGATGGGTGTTGTGCGATGGCGCGAATGGTACGCCAGATCTGACTGACCGGTTTGTTCTGGGGTGCGGCAGTGGCTATGTGGAAGGGTCCACTGGGGGGTCTCAAGATTCCGTTCTGGTTCGGCATGATCACGGTGGCGCCACCGATGGACAGGACGCGCGCCATAAGCACGGGGGCAACACAAGCTCCGATGGAACGCATAGTCACGGGGGCGTGCGTGTGGATGTCCGCTGGTCGGGTGACGACTCGACGCCGCGCGTTATCCAGGGGCGTGTGGGGGAGTCCAAGTCAGCTGGTGTGCATACGCATACGCTGACCGTTGGCCAGCCAGACGTGGACCATACACATTCGATACAGTCATCGGGTGTGAGTGGTATAGGCAAGAATATGCCCCCATACTATGTGCTTTGCTACATGATGAAGGTGTGACATGTCTTCCACGTTTACATCCAACTTACGCCTGGAGCAGGTTACTGCCAAAGAGCAGATCGGTATGTGGGGGATCACCCAGAACAGAAACTTGGGCGTACTCATTGAACAAGCCGTGGCCGGAGTCCATGTGATGTCCGTGTTTGCCGGCACGCAGGCGTTGACCAAATTCAACGGCGCACCGGATGAATCCAGGAACGCTGCGCTGGTTTTGAGCGGTATGCCGCTTGGGCCGGCCACCGTCGTCGTGCCACCTGTCAACAAGATCTACGACGTGGTGAACCAGACAGCTGAAGAAATTACACTATCCACAGGTGGCGCAGGGACCTATGTCATGCCCCCCCGGTCGATGGCGTGGGTGGTTGTGGTAGATGCGAGCAGCATGTTCGGAGTGCTCATCACCGATGTGATGGGTGCGGCACTTCGTCGCAACAATGTATCGGCTGCGCTGGAGGTGTTTGGTGTGGCCCCCCTGGATTCACCGCATTTTTCCGGTGAGCCCACGGTGCCTGCCATCCCAGCGTGGGAGGACTCCACACTCATCGCTACCACTGAGTTTGTTTTGGCTTACGGTGTGCCCAGCGGGGCCATCACCATCTGGGCTGATGGCCTGGGGGCGGTGCCCGCTGGGTGGTATGTATGTGACGGCTCAAATGGAACCCCGGACCTGCGTGATGTGATACCGCTTGGCAAAAGCGTGTCTACAGCTGTGGGAGATACTGGGGGCAGTACCGACGCGGTGCTGGTGGCGCACGACCATGGTGGGAATACCAGCGGACAGAGTGTGGGGCACACCCATACAGCGCAAAGTGACCCAGCTGGCGAACACGTCCATGGCGGGGTGGCGGTTCCCACGAGCGCGTTATTCCATGCGCCTGGGAGCAATCCGCTTAACGCAGGCACGGTGGGGGTCACTGACCCGGATGGTGCCCACTCGCACACGTTTGTCTCAGGCCCAAACGACGTAAACCATGCGCATGGTATTCCTACCGACGGGGTTGATGGCGCGGGCAAGAACATGCCGCCATATGTGGCGCTTTACTACATAATGAAGGGGTAGTGCATGCCATCATCATATTCTCAAGCTTTGCGTGTGGAGCTTATCGGTGCGGGTGAGCAGGCCAACACTTGGGGGGTGACCACTAATCGGAACCTGGGTACCGTCGTGGAACAGAGCATCGCCGGCGTTACTGTGGTGGATGTCACTGCAGGAGATGTGGGTTTGCTTGCGCTTAACGGCACCAAAGACCAGGCCCGGGCCGCCACGCTCATAATTACCGGGACCCCCGCTGCGGCGGTAACCATCACGCTGCCGCGTACCAGCAAGCTGTACGATCTGTACAACAAGACGATGATGCCGGTGGCAATTCGTGCTGGTGGACAAGCCACTTATGAGTGTTCTCCCACATCATTTTCTCGTGTGATAGTGGATGGCGCGTCAGGCATAATCCTGGGGCATACCATAACGACTGAGGTTGCTGCAGCATTGCGCGCGCCCGACTTGACCGCTTTTATCGTCGGTATGGACGCTGCGCCATCCAATTCACCCACATTGGTTGGGTCTCCCACCGCGCCTACTGCCGCGTTTGGTACTTCATCACAGCAGGTGGCCAACAAGCGGTTCGTGCGGGAAAACGGAGTGCCTTTGCGGGTCATAACTCTGTGGTATGGAAGCGCCGCGAGCGTACCGCCCGGATGGGTGTTGTGTGACGGTGCAAATGGCACCCCCGATTTGAGCGCTGTGTTTGTGTTGGGCGCGGGGCCTGTCCACCCGTTTGGGACTACTGGAGGTAGCCCGGATGCCGTAGTTATTGCTCATAACCATCAAAGCAAGACAGGTATTCAGAGTACAACGCACAGCCATTCAGGCACCACGGATGTGGCCGCGTCGCACGTGCATGGGGGGGTGATTACCGATGCGTATACCCGTGGCGATGCGGACAATGAAACTCTGGCTTCCACGGTGTCCGGACGCACAGCAGACGCTGGTGAACACAGCCACTCGTTTATCACATCCGAGGACACACCAGACCACACACACGGTATTTCCACCGACGGGGTTGATGGCGCGGGCAAGAACATGCCGCCGTATTATGTGATGTGTTTTATCATGAAAATTCAGGCGTAGGGTAAAAACATGACACTCCACAAGATGGTGCTGACTCCCGGGATCAATAAGGACGCCACCCCTACAGCAGGTAAGGGCGGCTGGTATGACGCGGACAAAGTGCGATTTCTCAACGGGCAACCCCAGAAGATCGGCGGCTGGCGTCCATTGACAACTGAGCGTCTGGAGGGAACTGCCCGCTCGCTTATTCTGTGGGTTACCTTGGATAGTCAAAACCTGCTCGGGATTGGTACGAGCGAGCGGTATTATCTGGAAGCGGGAGGGGTAGTGAACGACATTACCCCTATCCGCAAAGTAGAGGCCACTGCCAGCATCATAAGCTCCACAGCCGGCAGTAACCGGGTAATTATTTCCGCAGCCAATCATCTGGCCAATATCGGTGATCTTCTGGAGATAAGCGGGAGCGCTGGTGTGGGGGGTATCCCGGGCGCCGAGGTCAATGCAGTGCACACCATTACGGCGACTTCACCCACGACTGTCTCTGTGGATGTACTTACTGCAGCCTCCACGACCGATACGGACGCCAGCACCGTCACAGTCAACTTCCTGGTCAACCGGGGCCTTGATATATACATTGTTGGGGTAGGGTGGGGTGCGGATGGCTGGAGCGACGGTGCTTGGGGGACTCCGGGGTCCACAGGTATAGGCAAGCAGCTGACGCTGTGGAACAACGCCACATTCGGGCAAACTTTACTCTACGGCCCGCGTGGCGGAGCACTATATAAATATGATCCGGTGGCCAACGCTGGGGGTCGGGGGGTGCTTGTGACGGGATCCGATGTGCCCATAGCACAAAGCGTCCTGATTGTGTCTGACGTGTCCAGGTTCGCTTTGGTCATGGGGACAAATGATCTGGGGGATACCGTTGCAGATCCCCTGCTCATTCGCTGGTCCGATCAGGAGGACTACACCAACTGGACCCCATCCATCACCAACCAAGCCGGCAGTCAGCGGCTCTCCCAGGGTTCGTACATAGTGACAGCACTGCAGACCCGACAAGAGCTTTTAGTGTGGACAGATAACGCCTTGTACTCCATGCAGTACGTGGGACCCCCGTGGGTCTGGGGCATAGAGATGCAGATGAACAATCTCTCCATCATGAGTCCGCGCGCAGCGGTGTCGGTAAACAACCTGACATTCTGGATGGGAGCCAATAAGTTCTATGTGTACTCAGGCAAGGTGGACACCCTCCCATGCCCCCTGTCAACATACATTTTCAGCCGATTGAACAAGGATCAGGCGTGGCAAGTATTTGCCGGGACAAATGAGAATTTCAACGAGATATGGTGGTTCTATTGCTCCGAGGGTTCTCTGGAGGTGGACTCTTACGTCATCTACAATCATATGGAAAACGTGTGGAGCCACGGCTCCATGCGCCGCACTGCATGGCATGAAGGGCTAGGTAGGCCGTACCCCATGGCAACGACGCAGGACGGACTTTTGTTGTATCACGAGATCGGCAACGATGACGCGGCGGTCAATCCCCCGCAACCCATAGAGGCGTACATTCAAAGTAGCGACGTGGATATCGGAGATGGGGAGGATTATGCGTTTGTCTGGCGCATAATCCCGGATCTCACATTCATGGGATCTGACGCAGCTGCACCCAAGGCATACATGGGTATATTGCCCCGCAAGAACCCGGGGGTGGCGTATGGCAACGCACCCATGATGGGTGTAGAGCAGATTGAAAGCCATCCAGTGGAAGAATTCACAGAATATATCTATACTAGGGTCAGAGGCCGCCAGCTGGCATTTCGCATTTCATCAAGCGATCTGGGTACGCACTGGCGTTTAGGGGCTCCACGAGTGGATATCCGTCCAGATGGTAGAAAGACATGACTACACCCCCCACCCTGCCAGTTCCGCCTACAAACTACTCTGCGCAGTACATGGGGCAGCTGCTTCATACCCTGCGCACATATTTTTACAGGCTGTCGGTTCCGCAGGAGCTTACAGCAGCCAAGCTGCATATAGACGTGGGCACCCTGCCGACTGAGGCGGACTTGGCTGATCTCCGAGCCGGTACGGTGTACCGGGACACATCCGCAGGCAACGCACTCAAGGTAAAGACATGAGCCTCAAACAATTATCTGAACACCTGCAGGCCCACGGTCGAGGCGGTGATTCTGTCCTGGTGCATATGACCCCGGGCGAAGTGGTTGCTCTGCAGAGACTGGCCGAGCAGCATGGTGGGAGCCTCACCATAAACCCGGAGACGGGCCTACCGGAAGCGTTTTTTCTCGCTGCGCTATTGCCAGCGTTGGCCGGCGCCGGTATGACCGCTGCGGGGATGAGTCCGTTGCTTGCTGCAGGGCTTATCGGCGGAGGTACGGCGCTGGTCACAGGCAGTCTGGAGAAGGGCCTGTCCGCAGGGTTGGGTGCGTTTGGCGGCGCGGGGCTTGCCAGTGGGCTGGCTTCTGCCGGTGGGGCGGCGGCCAACTCAATCAACGCTGGCGCAGCCGCTGGTATGGGCGCTGCGGATGTTGCCGGTGTGGGGACAGGTGCGGCGCAGGCTGCCAGTGGGCTAGGGAGCATCGCAGCGCCTTCCGGGGCTTCACTTGGGTCCTTGACCGCATCTGGCGCTGTGGCCCCTGGGGCGTCTGCTGCGTTAGGCGCAGTAGCGCCCGTTACTCCCGCCGCTGCCGGTGCGTCGATGGGCACCATGGTACCATCCGCCCCAGCTCTGGACGCAACTACCACAGCCGGGTCCTCCCCCATAGGCCCCGGTGCAGATATCGCGCAGCCGTCCACGTGGGATCTCATGTCGCAACAGTTCAGCGCCATGGGTCAGGGCGCACGCAACCTGCTGAATAACCCCATGGATACTATCGACAACATGGGGGGCATCGGTAAGCTCGGGTCAAACCTATACATGGCGGCCATGCCGGCCATGATGCAGCAGCCCCAGGAGGGGGGTACAGGTGAGGAGCTCGACCCCAACCGGGGGTGGATCCGTCCCTACACGTTCTCTCGCACTTCGACGGAGAACCGTCAACCTGGGGGGCGGTACTTTGACCAGACATTCACGGAACTGCCCAAACAGCGACCAGAAGATTTTGAGGGGTACGCAGACGGTGGGACAGTCACTGGCGTATACAACCGGATATCAGACAACCCGGTGGGTACGCCCCATTCTAATCCGCTCATAGCCGCTCAGGACGCCGCAGCCCAGCGAGGCTCTGTGGATAACGGTGATAAAGTATATGAATTTTCCCGGGTGCCTGCGGAAGATGATGGGTCGGGGCGCCATTGGACGCAATCGTTTACCCTGCGCCCGATGACGGCGGAGGATCGCGCGCAGGGTCTCGTGGCCTTGGGGGCGTCCAAAGGGTACGCGGCGGATAAGGAAAATGACCCTGGGGCGCTGATAGCCAGGATGTTCGGTTTTGACTCTTATGGGGCAAATGCAAGGGAAAATAACACCGACGCGAAACCTTGGGGAGGGTTGTTGCAAAGTATATTTGGCGCCAAGGGCTGGGGCACGGCACCCGGCGGGGCGCAGGGGTACGCTGGTGGGGGTCAGCCGCGTATGCTGACTGGACCGGGCGACGGCCAAAGCGATGGAATTCCTGCCCTGGTGGATGGTGTGCAGCCAGCTGCGCTGTCAGTGGATGAATATGTCATGCCCGCAGATGCGGTGAGCGCTCTGGGTAATGGTTCGTCCAGCGCGGGCGCTAAAGAGCTGGATCGCATGGTGGCCCGCGTGCGCCAGAAAGCGCATGGTCGCAAAAAGCAGCAGAGCAGGATCAAACCCCACTCAGTGATGCCGGCCTGATGAAAGTGGAGCATGTCCCCATCCAGTATGTGCATGTCATGTGGCCCATTGTGGCGCCCATGCTGGCTGCGTTGTGGGACTCTGATCCAGTGCCGGCCCCCGGGGCGGATGAGTGCTCCATGGAGCAAATGCAGATGTTGCTGTCTGACGGACGGTGGCAGCTACTGGTCATTATGGATGACAATGCTGTTGTAGGGGTCATGTTGGTGAATGTATTCAATCGACCGCAGCACCGGGTCGCGTTTGTGCAAGCCATCGCTGGCCGGTTTGTCATAACCGACGAAGTGATGACTCAATTACAACAGTACGCGCGCCAGTGGGGCGCCAGCAAACTGGAATGCGCCTGCCGGCCTGCCATGCAGCGCCTGTTATCGCGGGTCGGGATGGTGGAAAAATACACGGTTCTTGAGGTGCGGCTATGAATATCTTGTCGGTTCTGTACGACCTGCTGTTCCATGGGTTGTGTGTGAGACTCGGAGGCGGGGGTGGGGGCGGTTCGCCAAAAATCCCCGAGAAGACCACGCAGACGGTCATCAACATCCCTCCCTTTGTGCAACCTTACGTGGAGCAGATGCTGGGCAAGACCCAGGCGCTCACCAGCGGAGCGCAGTTTGAGCCATTTGATCCGAACGCCCGTTTCGCCCCCACTGATCCCCTGCAGAACCAGGCGTACTCCAATGTTGCTGGCATGCAGGTGGCTCCTGAGCTCGCCCAAGCCGGCCAATACGCCACGGGCGCGGGCAACCAAGCCGGCCAGATCAGTCAGTACGCCAACCCTCTCATGAACCTATCGGTGGGGATGGGGATGGGCGCAGCGGGTATGGGGGGCCAATACAATCAGGCGATTACCAATCCGGGCACCGTTGGGCAGTTCATGTCGCCGTACATGCAAAACGTCATCGACGTACAGAAAGATGAGGCGCTGCGTGATTATTACAAACAGCTGCCGCAGATGCAGGCGGCTGCCACCAAAGCAGGTGCTTATGGTGGGTCCAGGCAGGCAGTCATGCAGGCCGAGGGCCAGCGCAATCTGAACCAGAATTTGACGGATATCCAGGCGCGTGGCCAGCAGCAAGCCTACGAGGACGCGATCCGTAATATGCAGTTTGGTTCCACCCTGGGGATGCAAGGTTATCAGACGGGCATCCAGGGCATCGGTCAGGGCGTAAACGCGGCCAACCTTGGGCTGGAAGGCGCCAACACCATGCTACAAAGTGCGAGTACATTGGGCCAGCTGGGCCAGACCGGATTCAACCAACAAGCGAGCATCGCTGAAATGCTCAACGCGATGGGTACGCAGCGGCAGCAACAAGAGCAACAAAAGCATGATTTTGACTATCAGCAGTTTGTGGATGAGCTGAATTTCCCCTATCAGCAGCTGGCGTTCATGTCGGACATGACGCATGGGCTGCCGATGTCGCAGTCCACTGTCTACCAGAGTAGCGCTGCGCCAAACAACAATGCGCAGTTGATCGGCGCTGGCTTGCAGGCGTATGGCCTTGCCAACCGCGCCAAGGGTGGACGCATCACAGCGCCCAAGCTCAAACAATATGCCGCAGGGGGGCAGGTGCAAGTTGACGCAGATGCGTTTTCTGCCATGCCCGCTGATGACGTGGCTGCTGCCGTGCGCATGCTCACCGATGAGCAGCTCGCACAGTATGCCCAGGTAGTGCAGGACGCGGTGACGCTTTCCATCATCCAGACGGAGATGCAGCGCCGGGGGCGCACGCGCGAGCCCGTAGCCCAAGCGCCCGCATCCACGGTGTCGCAGGATACTGCCGCGCTGGCTACGCGACCTGCAGCAGGGTTGGGGGCAGTGCCGCAGCGCGGCTTGCGCATGCAGGCGCAGACTGAGCAGCAAGTTCCGCCCCCGGCGATGATGGCGCAAGGCGGCATAGTGGCCCTGGCCGGTGGCGGCAAGCCCGAGGCCCCGGACCCGCTATGGCAGTGGTTGCGTCAAAACGCGCCCGATCAGGCCCCTGTGAATAACCTCATGCAGAGGACCTGGGACCGCATCAAAGACATGAATGATGTCCGCTATGGGTCACCGGATGACTACAAGGCGCGGCAAGCCGAGGAAGCGGCAGCCGCCGCTGCGCGTGCGGGCAATATCGCCGCGCAAGGCGTCGAACAAGAGCACCGTGCCCAGTTCATCCCCAATGAGTTTGCCCCACGACCAGAGGATGTGGTACTGCCGGCAGGTCCGAGCTATGGCGCTGAGGATTATCCCCCCGCCCAAGCCTTTGCCGTGCCCCCGCCCCCCACCGCAACTCCGGTGGGGCAAAGCGCTCCTGCGCGCCCCGCCAAGGCAGCCGACCCCGTGGTGCAGTTGTCTCATGTGGGGGCGGTGCTTGTCTCCCCAGCCTCTGCGCAGGAGGGACAGGACAACCCTGCCGGCGTGCAGTCTTATGAGGATTATGTGCGCGCCATCGACCAACGGGCCAGCCAATCGCTTGAGGACCAGATGGCGCTTGACGCCATGCGCTCCGGGCTGGATGAACGCACTGCGCGCATGAAGGCACGCGAGCATCGGGACAATATGGATGCTTTGATTGCAGCAGGTGCAGCCATGATGCAGGGGCGCACTGTAGGTGAGGGGCTCGCGCTGGCCAGCTCTGCCGGCGTGGCGGCCCTGCGTGAAGCTACAAAGAACCGTGACGCATTGCAAGAAGACATAGATCGCGCCATATCTGAGCAGCAACGCTATGAGATATCCCTGCGCAAGGACGACCGCAAGATGGCTGAGGAGTCCTACAGCAACTGGAGGCGTGCAGCCGACAGCGCCGAGGACCGTGCTGCACAACTAAAAGTTGCCCAGATGCGTGTTGGCGCGGACATGACCATGGCACGCGAGCGCAACGCAACCACATTGAAGGCCGCCGGAATGCGCAGTGCCGGGGGGGACCCGTCAGATGAGCGCCAGCGCATGGTTGCGGCCAACAACATGGTGACCAGCTCCGTCGCGTACGATCTCCTGAAGAAACTCAACGACCCGCAAAATAGGGTGTTGATCGAGAGTGACCCGAAATACAAAGCCCAGTATGATGCAGCAGTGCGGGAAGTGAACAATACCGCCCGCGCGGCCTACTCCGCCCTGGGCCTGCCGGTGCCTGACATGTATCTGACACCTGAAGTAACCGGATCCCGGCCAGGGGCGGGCGGCGGGGGCGCGGGTCCATACAAAGTAATCCGATAAAGGCACCCCATGCGGACATTCAAGGTTGCCGCGCCAGACGGCAATATCTACACGGTGACGGCACCGGATACCGCTACCGATGAGGAACTGATTGCCACGGTGCGCCAGCACCTGGGGGATGTCGAAGCGCCCGCGCCCCAGGCCACCCAGGGCAAGGCGGGGTTTCTGGAGTCGGCCATCACCACGGGCAAGTCCATGCTAAGCCAGAGCCGCACTGGTATGGAGGCGTTGGGGGGAGACCCGACGGCTGCCGCCCAAGCCGGCTTGGCCCGCCAAGAATCGCTCGCCCCCGATGCGCAGCGCATGGCTTCATTTGATGATGTGAAGCAGGCATACAAGGACAAGGGGCTCATGGGGGCCGCCAGCCAGGTGGTCTCCAGTCTGCCCTCCGCGCTGGGGCAGATCACCCCGAGCATTGCCCAGACGGCGGCGGGTGCCCGGGCCGGCGCCATGCTGGGGGCGCCCTTTACCGGTGTGAGCCCTGCCATACCACTTGCCACGGGGCTGGCGGGAGCGTTTTTTCCCAATGTGCTTTTACAGTATGGGGCAAACCAAGAGACGCAAGTACAGGCACAAAAAGACCGGGGTGAGACACCCCACGTGGACACGCTCGCCGCCGCCAGTGCCGCCGCCGCCCAGGCTGGGCTTGATTTTATCGGATTCTCCAAGCTGCTAGGCTCGCACACCGTGTCGCGCCTGCTAAGCGGTGTAAAGAGCAAGGCCGATGTGGAAAAGCAGCTGGTGGAGTCTGCGCTCAAGTCCACCACCAAGGAAGCCGGTCGGTCGCTACCCGGCGCCGTGGGCGCGGGCGCGGCTCGGGGCACAGTGGAGGTGCCCACTGAGATCGGCCAACAGATTTTGCAGCGCTGGCAGGCTGGGCAAAGCTTGACCGACGAGGATGCGCTCAACGAGTATCAGCAGGCTGCCTACCTTGCCGCTGTGGGCGGCCCTGCTGCGGGTGGTATTGCTGGCCCCGTTGAGCGTGCATCGGCGCGTCGGCAGCTGTCGGATGCGGGGCTGGATGCGCGCACCGGCCAGCCCGCGCGCCCCGACATATCTCCTAACCGGCTTGCCCAGCTGGAGGCCGAGCAGCGCCCCACCCACGTGGCCGCTGAGGACCGGGCCGAGCGTATGGCCGAGCGCCAGATGCAAGTGCAGGCCCAGACTCAGGCTGAGCGCGACATCCGCGCGGAGTATCGTCAAGCGCCCGATCTCCTGCGCACGGATGATGTCATCCAAGCCGAGATTGACAGCTTGCGCACCCAGGGCCTGGAGGGCCGGGACCGGGACCGACGCATCCGCATCCTTGAGGCTGAGCTTGCCAAGCGCAACAAGCAGCGTGAGCTGCCAGAGGATGAAGCCGCCCGGCGCGCCCAGGCAAACGCCCGCGACCTGGCCAGCACGCCGCCCGCCGCGCGCGCAGCTGACTCAGCCGTAACGCTTTTGCGTGGTACGTTTGCCACCGTGGATTCTGCCGTCTTGCGCTCTGAGCGCGAGAGTTTGCGTGCCGACACCACCATGCCGGCTGCCGAGCGCCAGCGCGTCTTGCAGGCCATGAACGAGGAGCTGCGCGCGCGTGACGCCGCCCAGGCGCAGGCCGATGCTCAGGCGCGTGAGGTTGCAGCGTTGCGCGCTCAGGATTCCCGCGCCCGTGCGCAGGACCAGGAAGCTGTGCGCGCGCAGCTGCCCGCCGCTTTGCGTGCCGACGTGGCGGCTGAAGCGTTCACGCCGCCCGTCATAACGCCGGATCTGTTGACCAAAGCGGGGTTGCGCAAGCAGTCGGCCCTGTATAAACGACTCGAAGGGCTTGATCTGTCCAAGGAGCCTGGCCAGCGCGAAGCGGCCCGGGCGCTACGGGATGCGCAACGCAACACACTCCTGAATGCGGCCACAAAGCAGGCGTTGACTGACATCCTGAGCCCTGCACGCTTTGACGCGGTACGCGCTGCGGCAGACCCCGCACGCCATGGGCTGACACCCGAGACAGCGCGCACGGACAGGATCGACGAGGGCGTGTTTGACGCACTGGGCATTACGGAAAAATCCCCGTTGGTCAAGAGTGGTGAGTTGCAAGGGCTGGATCTGAGTAACCCCGAGCACCGCCAGCACGCAGTGTCTCTGCTGGACTCTTACGCACAGGGCAAGCAGCTGTCGCCTGAGACGGCGCAGCGTATCCAGACATATGCCAAGCGGCTGCGAGATGCCACCGATTTAACTTTCAAGACCGCGAGAGGAAGCTCGTATCAAGTCCATGCTGACGGCACGACCACGCGCAACAAGGCTGCGCGCGACGACGCCGGACACGAGGGCGATAGTGGATCGAAGCCGCGCACGGCCAAAACGGTCTATGTGGATGGCAACGCCGCAGATCTTTCCGCCGCTGGGCTATCGAACCTTGGTGAAAAGGGTGCGCGCGTTGTTCTAAAGGACGGCAAAGCCACCCTCCTTACATGGAATGATCACGCCGGAAGGTGGGGCGCGTCTCCGTCTGGCCGAAACATTCCGTTCTATTCCGAGCCTGCCGTGGGCCGCTTCCCTCTGGAGCTTTGGAAGCCCGCTTCGGACGCCCCTGCTGGATATGAAGGCTATCGGGGAATGCACGCGGGCAATCAAATCACTGAGATATCTACAAATCAGCAGGCGGCTACTGGCGACGACGCCGGGGCCAGGGTTGCGACTGCGCGGCCCGCGCCAGCGGTGCAGGGGCTCACCGATGAGACGCTGAACGCCTTGGGTATCGGACGCACGGCCAAGCTGCGTGGGGACACGGTGGCCCGGGCGCTGGACCCGGCACACCCCGGGGAGCGCGCGCAGCTCATGGATATCATGGGAAAGTACGCTCAAGGGCGCTCCGCAGGGATCCAGGAACGTGTGGGCAAGTATCTGGATCAACTGCGTGCTATGGACCAGGAGGTGGGCAATGGAAGACCTGACACTACAACCAATCTACCTGTCGGTGGAGCTGACGCTGGAGCAGGTGTCCCAGGCATGGGCGTGGCTGGACCGGGCAGCCCGTCTGCCCAACGGAGTGACACCACCCATGCCAATCGTACTCAAGTCCCTGGACAGCACCGACTGGATGACGTTGGCCGAGGTACTGAACAACCAGCGCGAGCTGTTGAGCCAGCAGACGGTGCACTGACCCCGGAGGTCACGGTATCATCCGACGGCACCGCAGAACAGGCTTCGGCGCTTACCCCTGAGCAGCAGGCGCTCATTGATCAGGATAACAAGGATGTGGTTGACGTGGCGGGCTTCTCCTATGAAGCACGTACTGTCGCCGGGGACCTGGCGGGGTCAGTTACGCCGGAGCTCACAAGCGCTTTGGAGGCGCAGGATGTTTCCGCTGCGCTGAACATCATCCGTGAGGGTGGGGCCGGGTTCAACCAGATCGAATCGTTCATAGCAGACCGCATCCTGGGGGTGGGCCAGGAGCTGCCGACGCTGCAGGTGGTCGATGCCCTGCCTGCCAAACCAAATGGCAGCCGGCCGGCCGGACAGTACAACGCGGTCACGGACACCATATCGCTTGTGCGAGGGCAAGCCGACTCACATACATTCCTGCACGAGGTGGTGCACGCATTCACGCACCGTTTCATCGAGCGTCAGGGGCAGAAAGGGGTAAGCGACCCGCATGTCAAGGAACTGCTCGACTTGTTCGCTCATGTAAAGCGCATGCTGCCAAACTCCGACGCCTATGGGCTGTCAAACTTGAGCGAGTTTGTCGCGGAGTCCATGAGCAACCCGGATTTTCAGATGCAGCTCATGGGTATCCCCTACAGAAAGCAGACGATCTGGAGCTCATTTACGGCGGCGCTGCGCAAGCTCATGGGCATGCCGCTGGACAACCCGGTGGATAATGCCCTCTTTGCCGCTGTGGTACATACAGACGGACTCATGAATCCCGGGCGTGGCATGCAGGTGGACGAGCGCGGCATGCCCGTCATGAACCCGGTAGTGTCCGCCGTGCGCACCGTGTTGGCCCCGCCCGGGGGCCTGAGCCCGCAGGACTTCCACGATATCCAGATGGCGCCCAGCCAGCAGCAGCGCAGCGCCTTGAAGGCGTTCCTGCTCAACTTCCAGAGTTCCGCCAATGGTCCGAGTAGGATGACAAAGATCCGCGTGCAGTCGGTGGATCAGTTTGCCAGTCTGGCTGAACGGTTGGATGGTTTATACAACCAGGGGTTGCGCGATGCCTTTGGCGAGGTGAACCCGTTGAATTTCCTGCGTCAAGCCGTGGACTATAAACGGGTGTCGTTGATGGTGTACCGCTTGGGGGGCTTGCGCAAGGACCCCGAGACCGGAATGTACGAGGCGGTCCCGCTCAAGGATGGAGCCGGCAAAGCAGTCAGTCCGGCGGTGGCCATACAACAGATCAAGGCCATGGCCGACAAATACGGCATGTCCTACGAGGACACTTCCGCGCGAATCTCCACAGTGCTCGAAGGCATGCGTCTAAAGGAGTTGCGTGAATTCAACAACTCCCAGGAAGCCATTGCGCAAGCCTATGAGACGCTGGGCACCAAGGCCGGGGATGATCTGGCGGACAAGGCGCGCGACAAGAAAAAGCGTTTGCATATGCTGAACGCCGAGATTGACGATCTGGTGCAAGTCTACGAGCAGTCCCCCGAGATTCAGCAGATACAGAACACGTTAAACTACACCCGCGCCAACTTGATTGACAATCTTGTGGATGCGGGACGCTTGACGCCCGAGACCGGGGAGTTCTGGAAAGATAACATCCACTACATTCCATTTGACCGCCTGACCGAGGTGCTGGAGACCACCACCCTGACGCAGAGCCGTAGCCACACCGGTATCGGCCAGCTGGGAGCGCTGCCTGCGCTGGATGGATCCTATGTGCGTCCCGTGGTCAACGGGATCAAGAGCTACATGGACACCCTGGCCTGGATGGTGGGGCAGACGATGCGCAATAACGGCTTCAAGCACGTCATGAACGCCATGGAGCGGGCAGGTTACGCCACGCGCGTGGCCACGCGCGATGCCGCGCGCAACAAGGATCTGGTGGCCCCACCCGTGTACGTGGACGGCAAGCCCGTGCTCTATGAGCTGCAGTCCGAAGCGGACCTGGCCGCGTTTTCCCAGTCCTCCTCGCCCGATGGGGCGCTTATCAACGGGCTGGCATTCACGTCGCGCCTGCTGCGTGGCACCATCACGGCCATGCCGACGTTTTCTCTCAATCAGGTGATGCAAGACACGTTTGGACGCGCGGGGCTGCTCTCTGGCGTAGAGAGCCTTACCGGGGTCTCGGGGCGCACATTCATGAATTTTCCCAAGACCGTGTTCAACGAGATGCGCGGCAAGGAGTCTGAGGCGGGTAGCAAGCTGCACGGTTTCGGCATCGTGGGCAATTTCGACTACAACGAGGTCAATCCGCTGCAGACCCTGGAATACGAGTTGGGGGCGGTGCGCCAGAACACGGTAGCGCGTACGCTCTACCGGCTGGAGCAGATTGCCAAGGCATCCGACCAGGCGGTGCGCGAAGCCATATACCAGCAGACCATGCTGGAAACAGGAGACAAGGCGCTCGCGCTGGTGCGCGCCCGCGAGGTCATAAACTATGGTCGCAAGGGAGCCAGCCGCGCTGCGCAGATCATGGTAAAGACCGTGCCATTTTTCAATGCGTACGCGCAGGGGCTGGATCTGATGTATCGGGGCATCAAGGGTGTGGATACCCCGTCCGGGCTGGCCAAGGGGCGCGCACGGGCGTTTTTCGCTGGGCGTGTGGCGCTCTACATGGGAATTGGGTTTGCCTACGCACTGGGTATGTCGGACGATGACGACTACAAGAATGCCACGGACTATGTGCGCGACCGAGGATTCATCATTCCGCGTGCACTGAGTCAGGCGTTTGATGGCGCCGATGGGCGGCATACGCCACTGGTCATTCCCACTCCCAGGGAATATGCGTTCTTCTCCAAGATGATCCCGGAGCGGTTGGTACAATACTACAAGGAGGCCGCAGCCGGTGAAGCCGGCCCAGCTCTGGATGTCGTTACAGGCATTCTGGGCAGCGCAGCAAACTCCTATCTCATGGCACCTATCCCCCCAGGCATCAAGCAGGTGATCGAGTACGGCACAAACTACTCGTTTTTCACTGGAGAGCCGTTGGTGGGGGCTGTGATGGCGCAGGCCGACCCCTACCTGCAATACAAGGCGGACACATCGGATCTTGCCCGCAAGATAGGATCGACGTTTAACCTGTCTCCGATCAAAGTGGAAAACGCGCTAAAGGGCATGCTGGGCACAGCTGGGGCGCTCGCGCTCACCGTGGCTGACATGGCCACACGTCAAGCCATGCCGCAGTTGCCCATGGACAAGATCCCGGGGCTGTCTACATTCACGACTTCGCAAACGGGTAGCCGGCTGACTTCCGAGTTCTACCAGATGCGCGATAAGTACCTGCAAGCGCAAACGAGCCTGAATATTTTGAAAGATGACCCGCAGCGCCATGCACAGTTCCTGGCGGAAAACGCCGCCGTGCTGTCTCTCAAAGGCTGGATGAATGAGAAGACCAAAGCACTGCGCACGATCCGATCACTGCGCTCCATATACATGCGCAATGAAAATCTGGACATGACACCGGCGCAGCGCAGAGCTGAGCTGCGCCGGCTGGATAAAGTGCAGGAGCAGCTGCTCGCTGACGTACCCAAGATGCGTGGCATCATAACTGGCATCAGAAAATAAAACCCCCCGGCAGATCTAGTGCATCTGCCGGGGGGAGTAGTGACACCACATCACCAGAGGAGACGAGCCACGGGGGCTCATTTGGAGTATACATCATAATCAAACTGTTCTCCAGACTCCTACGCCCCACCTATTATTGCGAATCCCCACTTTACAACGCACACGTATGGTCCGCAGGGCGGCCTGGTGGCGCAATTCCTTGATGACCTTGGCCGTCTCTATACAGGGAATGAAGACGTTGGACCCGACTGAGAACGTATCCCAATTGATGACATACTGCAGGCCATCAGTGGATATTTTGGTCAGATCCGGGGCGGTGCTATGCCTCCTTGACGACAGATAGCGCGGGAGCGTCACGCTTGCGTCCTCCACTCAAGACTTTGCCGCTCGGGTCGAATATCTCGATTGCCGATACCTTGGCCGACACCCAACCAGTTCCCGAGCTCAGACGCTTTTGAACCATTCTCGTGCGCACCCCGTGGGTTCCGAGCGTGTGCATGATGTCGGCCATCCGGTACTGACGCTCCACACACCATTTGCGAAACCGGGTGGACGCTATATACACGGTATTCGTGTCTGGTTCTATACGCACGTACAGCTCGCGCAGGTTCTCGTGCAGGGGCGCTGATGGTAAGTTGTTTTTCTCCGCTCCGTCCAGCACCAGAGTGTAGGGCTGGTGCGCATCCAGAAACTCGCCAATGATGTTGACCCACCCGGTCTCTATGGAGCGCATTTGCTGGTCCACCGTTTTGGCCTGCAGCAGGTGGGCGCTCACCCACTTGGCGATTCGTTGCACGTCTATGTTATGTAGCCCAAGTGCCCGGGCGATTTCACCCCCGGCGATGGCCACGGCAGCAATGCCCGACCAGATGCGTTCACGCTGGGCAAGCGAGGCGTCGGTGTCAATGCGTGCCTGTATGGTGGCCAGCAGTTCTTTAACCGCGTCCTGGTTGCGTACCACATATTGCATGAATATCTCGCCAGCCAGCCCATAATCGTCACCTAATGAGCCAAACCAGTCGTCCACATAGGCTTTGGGGTGTGTCTCTTGTCTGGGCATATCAATCTCGATCAAGCGCATGAGCTCCCCCTCAGCGGTGGCCTTCAGGTCGCGCAACTTGTCTTCAAAACTGCTGTTTGAAGATGTGATGACCAAGGTGCACCAGGAAGTGTTGTTGATGCGCTCGGCATTCGACGAGTGCTCCATGCGGTTCTTGCCCCGCCCGGAGGTGGCCGCATACATGAAGTCCGACACATCACGCCCTTGCATGTTGGTCACCTCATCAATGGTGACCGGCAGGCTGTTGAGTACGCCCATGCGATGCACGCGGGCGTTGGATGTGTCCTGCTCCAACCCAAGCAGATCCATGGGGTGACCCCAAATCGAGTTGATCACGCACTGCAGCGTGGACTTGCCGGCGCCGGACTTCACGCTCGTCATGTTGATGACCCCACCGTTCAGTTTGGTGAACCGCATGAGCGGCGCGCCAAAGCCGGCAAAAAATACGAAGGCGAATGCTTCCTGGCCCTCGTTCTCGTAGAAGCTCACGAGCTTTTTCCAACGCTCCAGCGAACCGCGTTTTGTCAGCATGCGACACACATTCAGTGTGGAGGTTGCCGGTGGGCTGTACACCACACCATCACGGGTGATTTCTCGGTCCCCGATGATGAATGTGTCCTCTGCGGTCCAGCCGAACTGCGGCCTGATAAGCTCTGTCTTTTGCATTTTCTGTAACTCCTGCGTCCAGCGGATCACGTAGCTGGTGATGAGATCCCACTGCTTGTTATATACCACCACACCTTGCCGGCTAAGCGCATCGCGCAGTTTATCCCGCGATCCTATGCTGTGCGTGGGTACAGAAAACTCCCGCACTCCATCGCGCGGCAGGTGCAGGCGCATCCAGATCATCTCTCCTTCTTCGGCGTCGTGCATCCGCTTGACCACATAGAGTGGGTGCGCGTACACAACCTGCTGCCGGGTAATCCCCGAATCGTCCTTCACTGAGGTTACCACTTCCCCATGGGCGCCTTTGGTGTATGGCCAGGGGTATTCGGGGATCACGTAGTTGCGTTCATCCTGGGTGGCCGCATCCACTCCCACCACTGCCTCGGATTTGTTGTCCACAGTCGGGATGACACGACCCAGCTGGATGGGGGAGGTGATCCTGCCCCAGTGCGGGCAACCCTCACACACACCAGGGTTCAGGTCGTTGAATGTGGTGCAGTGCATGGGACCTGCAGTGCCCTGTGCCTTTAGCTCGGTTTTCTTTGCGCTGTACCCCGGGTGCTCGCGCGACATGTCGTGGATGGCCGTCTCATGATCCACGCAGTTGTATGCGATGGACAATCCGGCGCGCCACAACGGCTCCGGGATGTCGGCCTGGTCCTCGTAAATGTGCGTGAGCTGCGCACAGGAGCGTGAAGCAATGATGAGTTCAAATTGTGAGGGCGGCGCAGCCTCTCCAGCCAGCGCCTTGGATGTGTCGTCCAAGCCTGCGCCCTTCACGTACTCCGGGGCGGCGAACCCAAGTGCGGCAGTTTTGCCTGTGGTTGGGGTGTCCACCGCGCTCAGCGTTTGGGCAAAGTCACGGATGGGGGTGACTGAATGCCGGCCCATGAGGATGGTCACTTCCCGGGGGCCACCGACGTGATTCAGGTTATAGGTGCCTGGGATACGCAGCACCCGGGCACTGTCAGCCGTACAAGCTGGGTCGATCATGAGACCCCACTGCCTGCACACCGCCTTCAATTTATCCGCTACGGGCTGCCACACATCAGGTGGCACAGCATCTGTGAGCACCCAATACGCGTGCACTCCCAGGCCCGAGTTGACTACGATGGGGCGCGGCAGCGCCAGCTCGGTGCAGAATGCACGCAGTGCCAGCAGCGCACCTGCCTGTGTGTCGTACTTGTGTTTTGTACGTCGCTCCCCTGGTTTGAATACATCCAGATCCACCCAAAATGATTTGATTCGGTCGGTGGCGTCCTGAGTGCGCTGGCGTGCCTTGAATGTGGAGCACCCATAATATACCGATACGCCGTCATCGGCGGCCATGGCCAGATCGAGCAGCTCGCCTTGTGTATCGACAAACAACGTCTGGCGTGGGCCGTCTGTCCCGCGCATGGCAAAGAGACAATAAAGCCCTGAGTCCGGCAAAACTGCCGCCAAGAATTCCTGTGGTGTCATGAGATGGCCCGCCTATGTCAGTTTGCTTCGGCGTAGCCAACCACATATTCCTCCAGTCGCAGGGCATTGGCGCGGCTCGGGTCATATTTGCCCAGAAACCACCCATAGACGGCTGTGCGAGACACCCCTACATATTCTGCGATGTTCGCTACCGGGATGCCCTTGCTCAATGCAATTGCGCCCAGTACCACACCGCGCTTAGACTTGTCTCCGGCCCGCACCTTGCGGGCGAATTCTATTGTGTATCCTTGCATTGAGGACTCCTGATCTGTTGTGGAGCGGCGAGCACTCGCCGCTCCGTGCGACACACGGCCTTCAGTCGTCCGTCGCGTCCCCTTCGTCGTCACCCGCCCATTTGGCCATTATGTCAGCCACACTGGCGGGTTCTTCGGTCTGCGCCGCCGATTTTGTACCACGAACAGTGGGCATGTCGTCATCGACAGCAGCTGCCTTGGCGGCTGCCTTGGCTTTCTCCTCAGCGGCCTTGCGGGCTTTCACGGCAGCCAGCTGCGCGAGCAGTGCGGCTTCCTCATCATCCGCTGTTGATGCGACAGGGTTTTCGACGGGTTGCTCGCGTGGCTTGACTGCTGGGCGACCCTTGGACCTGGCGGGCTTGGTGGGCTTGGTTTGTTGTTTGAGTTCAAACTGCTCCTCCCCATCCTCCTTGACAGCCGGTTTGGCCGCTGCACTGAGCACGCCCTTTGTCGCTTCTGAAACATCGTCGCCGGCATCTGCCGCAGCGGACACCAGAAACTTGACCGCATCCAGGGCCTCTTGCTCGTTTCGACGTTCCTGAATCAGGTTGTACTCGTCTTCCGTGAGCGGGCGAATCGGCTTGAATGTGAGCTTGGGCGTGGCCGAATTGATGTCGAACCGCATCTCGGTGACCACCGCCGTGATGGGCACGTTGTGGCCGGCCAGGAACCGTGCGTACTGCTGCAGCGGCATCTTCTCGCCATCACCCTTGCCAAAGAGCGATTGCGCGGGCAGTGACAACGACAAGATATCGCCTTCCAGATCCCCATCGAGCACGAGCGCCACGCGCTGGTTGTAGCGGCACGCCTTGGTGTCGCCCGGGCCGGAGCCCGCCACGTTCATGGGGCAGGTGGCGCACAGGTCGCTTTGCGGATCCGTTACGTCGGCGTCTGGGCGCACCCCATCGGAAGACCAACAGGCAGGGCGTTCCGTGGACCCTTCCTCATACGTTCCCGCGAAGTAGGTACGTGAAACGTGTTCGGCTGCACGCAGGATGATCACGTTCATGGCACGGTCCTCGTTTACCATGACCTCCTTGCCACCAACCACCTTGCGGAATACACCCCCCCGGATGGAAATGCGATTGCCGCCACCCGAGCCCATCAGGGCCTTGGATGTCTCATCCACCCCCAACTTGCTGAGATAGGCGGGTAGCTTGTTCTTGGAAAATAAAGACAGTGCGGAATCACTCATTGTTAGCTCCATTTCTGGTGGGTTGTGCCGGCATCTTGTCGGCTGGAATGTTGAAATACTTCTGGACATCAGACAGGAAGAACCGAAATGTTCGGCCTATCCGAATGTGCGGCAGTGGACGTTTCAGGTCGTTTGCAAGGTTACGCACCTGCTGCTGCGTCACGCCAAGCAAGTCTGCCACAAATTTAGTGTCAACTGGGCGCTCTGGCATCACTCCCCCCTGCGCACGGTGATGACATACCTACTATCCACGTTAAGCCCTGGCGGCATGTCATCCGGGTTTTCCTTGATCCATTGCTCCATGGCTTTTTGGGCCACCCGGCGTTCCAGCAAGTGTAGCGCCTTGTGGGCAAGCACGAAGTTGTGCATGGCCTGCCAGTCGGTGGGCCAGTAGCGGGTCTGTTTGCTGCGGATGATGGTGCCGTTGACCGTGCGCAAACTATCGGCGCCTGTCTCGCGGCATAAATCCAGCATTTGCTGGCCAATGATATCGAGCTGGCTTTCCAGCTTGGAGTTTTCGGCTTCGTACCGATCCTTGAGGGCTTTTTTAGCGTCCCGGATCTTGATGTATACGAGAGCCAGCTTGTCTGCGGGCGTGCTCATTATGCGTCCTCTGTGGTGTCGTGGAGATTGTAGTTTACCGAGCTATGTTTACATTGTCAACTTGAGTACCTCCTCATACATGCCAAGTAACGAAGTCTGATCCTTGGACATGGATGCCAGCGCTTCATAGCGCAGCTTCTCCACGGGGCTGCCTTGCAGGTTGACCACGAGGCAGGCGTTGCGTTGGCCCTTGCGATACATACGGGCGTTGGCCTGCGCATAAGTCTCATAGGAAGTCACAGGACCCCACCACACACTGGTGTTGGCCGCATGCAGGGTCACCCCATGGGAGACGGCTTGGGGCTGGAGCACCAGCACCTGGGGTTCCGGGTCGCGCTGAAAGCGTGTGATGATGTCGGCCCGGTTGCGCGCGGACACGCGCCCGTCGATAATCTCAGCCGTGTAGCCGTCGGCGTTCAGCATTTCATGCAAGCGGTCCACCATGTTGGTGTAGGGCACGAACACCAGCACCTTGTGGGAGCTCTCGTCGATGACGCTACGCAGCTCTTTGTATCTGGGCTGCATGTCGAAGTCAAGCGTCACCCCATCGTCAGTGTATGCGCTGCCGCTACTGATCTGCATGAGCTTGGACATGCCGGAGGCTGCGTTGACCGCTGTGATGACTGCACCTTGCGCCGCCACAGCCAGGTATTTACGGATTGACTCATAGGCGGATTTCTGGTGCCGTGTGAGCTCTACCTCACGGGTGACCATGAGCAGCTCGGGCAGATCCAGACACTCCTCCTTGGAGAACCGGATGGCGGGCTGCAGTAGGTTGAACACAAGCTCTTTGCTGCCCATCCTGGGGACCCACTTGAATTGGGTCACCTTTATCATCACCTCATCCCGCCAACTGCTCTCGGTGGCCGGTGCCGTGGCCCGATCCATCATACGCGCCAGTCCATAGGCGTCCATCGGGCTTTGCGCAGCGGGCGTGCCTGTGAGCATCCACACCCACGTGGATGGGGTCACGAGGCTGTTGATGGCGCGCCACCGGGTAGTGGAGGCTGTCTTGACGCAGGTGGCCTCATCCACCACGATCAGGTCAAACTTGGCCGCGCGCAGCTCCTTGGCCACGGTGTTCACGCCGTCGGGGTTGATGATGACGAATTCTGCCGAGGAGTTTATGACCCGGATGCGTTTCTCGCGCGTGCCATGTGCAATGCCCACAGTGCGGTGCATGACGCTGCGAAACAGATCTGACTGCCAGGATGTCTGCATTGTGGACACTGGGCAGATCACAAGCACGCGCTTGATGCGGGCGAGCTCCATAAGATAATCCGCCGCCCAGGCGACTGACAGTGTTTTCCCTGTGCCTTGTTCGTTAAAACAATATGCCCGCTTGTGCAGGGTCAGAAAACTCGATGTCACCCGCTGATGGTCCATCGGATGATAGATCCCCGGCCACTTGTAGCGCCCGATGATGGGGGAGGGCACCATCGTGAACCCGAGGTTTTTCAGTATGATGGCCTCATCCAGCCCCCAGTGCACGAGCACTTGGGAGCGCCCGGCGGAGTCCGTGTCGATCACCGTGCTCTTGGGTATGACAGAGGTGACCCGTGCAGGGTTGCGCAGGCGTAGCTTCAACGCCCGGCCTTCCAGTATTTGCATTCTTGTCCTCTCGTGGTGTGGGCACCGTGGCCCGGTACTACTTGCGGTTTTGTACCGGATTGCGCTTTGATCTGGGGTATGCTTTGTTGGCTTTCACCGACCCGTCGCTGTTGCGTTTGAACGACCGATTGGTGCTGGGATCCACCAGCCGGGTGTTGGATTTTTTCAGTGAGCCCCCCTTGCTTAGCGGCTTGGTGTGGTCGATGTCCTTACCGGCTCGGTCCACCCCTTCCTTGTCGTAGCGGTAGCGCGTGCGCGCCCGGGCCAGCCGCGCCTTGCGTTCCTCCTCGCCCCGGGCAAGCTGGTTCTGATAGTCCCGCTTGTAATTGCGGTCAGCCTTGTTTTTGTATGGCACCTGTGTACCCTCCATTGAATTCACAATCAGTCACAGGGCAGTGTTTGCGACACAACCCGTTTGGCTTGGGGTTCCATACCCCGGATACATATGCGGCGTCCATGCGCTCCAGATCCTCATTCCATCGCATCCAGTACGCCTCTTGCTTTTGTGCATAGTACGTGGCCGGCACGAAGCGCCCCTCCACCACGAACGACAAGCCGGCTTTGACCTGCTCTATCTGTGGGTACAACTTGAACGTCACCAGCGCCATGAGCTCCAGCTGGGTGGTGTCTGCGTACTTGCTGCCACCCGATTTCCAGTCGATCACCCGGGCTACTCCTGAGTCCATGTCCACAGACAGGAAATCCAGCTGTGCACGCAGCCACGTTTCCTTGTCAAAGTAGGTGCACTCGGTGAAATCCTCCTTGAAGGCCACCTTGCGCTCCCAGAATTTTTCCCCCCGCACGCAGTCTCGCACGATGTCCACGATGGGCTTGGTGAACTGAAACTCCTGCGGCAAGGGGGTTGCGTCCCGACCATACAATTCTATTGCTCCATGCAGGCGTTTGCCATACTCAGCTGCGGCAGTCGAGACAAATGGGTATCGTTTCAGCACGCGCTCGTTGTAGAACTTGCGTGGGCAAGTATTGAACGCCGAGACGGCTGAGTAGGACCATGCAAATCTGGGTTTACTCATGTTGTGTTTTCCTTACCAAGCTCCGTAGGCCAAGCCGACATTGCTCTCACAGTTAAGGGGCAATCCCTTTGCCCAAGACGGAGCCCAGCGCATGCACTCCTCCACATATTCGCGCGCCACGCGCGCTTCCTCTATTTTCGCCACGATGCCAACGGAGTCATGCACTGTCATCACCACCCGATAGCGCTTGGCAATGCGCAAAAGCTGCTGACCCACAATGATGCGCGCCAGGGCCTGGGTGGTGTTTTCCACCAGCTTGGCTCCATATAACCGCACAGGCTGCGCGCCTTGCATGTATTCCCACTCCTCGAATCCGGATTGTTCGTCACGTACGCGGCGCAAGCCCCGGTAGCGGATGGGCAGGCCATTCGGTAACACCAACCCCTCGTAAGTCACCCGCACCGTCTCCATGGCGCCAAGCGTGGATTCCATCCCCTGGGCCATATATTCAATGGCCTTGTTGGCGTCACGCCACAACTGCACGATGCGCGGCACGCTCATGCGGTAGGTCTCCACAATCCGGGTGGCCTCCTCAAGCGTAACATCCAAACCAGCCTGAACCCGTAGCATCTCACGAAATCGCGCCCCACCAGCTGAATACCCACACCCGAGGACAGCGGTTTTTCCAACAAACCCCTCCACCTTGTCCGGGTAGAATTCTTCACCCGCATCGTTTTTCTCCACGCGCTTGCGATCTATGGGACGGCCATAGATCTTTGTGGCCATCTCGGAATACACATCCCTGCGCTGCTCGAACGCTTCGACCAGATCCCACTGCCCAGCCCACCAGGGGAGCACCCGGGCCTCGATCTGCGCCGAGTCGCAGTCGATGATGACATGCCCCTCGGGTGCCTGGATGCAACGCTTGAGCTGCCCCGCAGCGGCGCTGCGTGAGGACAGGTTCTGCATGTTGATCTTGTCCGTGCCACCCCACCGAAGGGTGAGTGCCGCGCAATATTTGAGTGGCACAGGGAATGGGCCGCGCTGCGATATATTGATGAAGCGCTGCGTGCGCGACTCCTCAATAGTGGTTTTTACACCGACACGTGCCGCCGCCAG
>Ga0265293_10001874_pt1 | contig 44301 bp, 31 predicted proteins | sample Munlanlewell138R_FD_192505 | JGI IMG/M metagenome (GOLD analysis project Ga0265293, IMG submission 192505) | Leachate microbial communities from a municipal landfill in Southern Ontario, Canada - Leachate well 138R | ecosystem: Engineered > Solid waste > Landfill > Unclassified | place: Canada... | reverse complement strand
GCGGGATTATTTTTAAATGACTGGCTATAAAGCGAGTGCCAAAAACCACGGCGATGAAATTGCATGTGCCTGTGTAACAAGCGAGTGCCAAAAACCACGGCGATGAAATTGCATGTGCCTGTGTAACAAGCGAGTGCCAAAAACCACGGCGATGAAATTGTGGGTACAAAAAAAAAGGTCACAGCTAGTGTGACCTTTTTTTTCTAAAATTTCTATTATCTTTTGTGGGAGCAGAGGGAGTCGAACCCCCGACCCTCTGCTTGTAAGGCAGATGCTCTAAACCAACTGAGCTATGCTCCCAAATGTCAAATTTCTAAGCCCCGTTCTTTTGGATTGGGAGTGCAAAGATATTGTCATTTTCTTAATTTGCAAAAAAATTATCGTTTTTTTCGAAAAATAAAATTGCTTCTCCTACAATAAAGTTGCTTCCTCCAATAAAAAGGAGGTCTCCCTCTCTGTAAAATGTCTTATATCTCTCTATTGCCATCTCTAAAGTTAGGGCAACCTCTCCCTCTAGGCCAATAGAGCGGCTCCTCTCTGCTAATAGATTAGCATCTAACGCTCTCTCTATTTTAGGCTGAGTAAAAAGATAATATGCAAATTGGGGCAAAAGACCAACAATTTTATCTAACTCTTTATCTGCAACAAAACCCATAACACAAAAGAGTCTTTTGAAATTTTGCTTTCTAAGTTGTGAAAACACATATGAAAGTCCATTAACATTATGGCCCGTGTCGCAAATAACAGGTGGAGAGACAGATAAATACTCCCATCTACCCCTAAATCCAGTCTGCTTAATAACAGTTCGCAACCCCTCTCTTATATTTTTATCGCTCCATCCATCTCCTACAACTCTTGTAAATGAAGGGTTTCTTGAGAGAATCTTAAGAGTAGTTAACACAGTACGTAAGTTATGAACTTGATACTCTCCATAAAGATCTAACTCATAATCATCTAATGAAACATTGGCATAAGAAGATTCTTGTGAAAAAATCAATAGAGAGCCCTTTTCATCTGAAATTGATTCAAATATATCACGGGTAGATCTGGTATACTCACCCACAACAACAGGAGTGTTGCTTTTTATTATTCCACCTTTCTCTTTTGCAATTGCACTAATTGTATAACCAAGATGTTCACAATGGTCTATAGCAATATTGGTAATAACACTAATCATAGGAGAGATAATATTAGTAGAGTCTAGCCTCCCCCCTAGCCCAGTCTCTACAACGGCAATCTCTACACCAGCTCTATAGAAATAGTCAAAGGCCATTGCAGTTGTTATCTCAAAAAAAGATGGACTCTCTTTAGTTATAAACTTTTCATTACTATCTAAAAAGGTAAGTACATCTTCTTTTGGAATCATCTCTCCATTTACCCTAATTCTTTCACGAAAATCTACAAGATGGGGCGAAGTGTAGAGCCCTACTTTTACTCCACAGCTCATTAGGGCAGAAGCAAGCATATGACTTACAGAGCCCTTCCCATTTGTGCCAGCAACATGTATTGTCAAGTAGTTTTTATGTGGTCTCTCTAGTTTTTCATCGAAAAGGAGCATAGTCTCTAGCCCCTCTTTATAAGCTATTTTTCCCACCTTTTGATATGATGGAAATTGGTTGAAAATATATTCTATCTTTTTATTGTACCTTTCTAAGTCAAACATAATATACAACGGTTATTTTAACGCAAATTTCAAAAAATATTCTCACAAAGCTACCCTTTATTAAATAATTTTCACAAATTGGCTAAAATGGAGTAATTTTATGGCTTAATTATATGCGCAAAATATTATGATTTCATTCTTCCAAGCCCATAAAGGGCCAGTTATAGCCGTTAAGACAAATTCAGAATTATCAACAGAAAGTAAAGAGGCACTTAAGTGGCTTTTCCAAGGAGCAGAACTTATCTCTACTACTACACTGCCTGGTTTTTATATAGGACCTAGGCGCGAAATGATAACCCCTTGGAGCACAACAGCTGTAGAGATAATAGGTAATATGAATATCTCTGGAATTGAAAGAGTAGAAGAGTTCTTTGAAACCCCAAATGAAGAAGCCACATTCGATAAAATGCTCCAAAGGCAATATGAGGGCCTTAATCAAGACATTTTCACAATAGATAATGAGCCTCAGCAAGTAATAGAGATTAAAGATATTAGCGAGTATAATAAACAAGAGGGTTTAGCTCTTAATCTAGAAGAGATTGAATATTTAGAGGCTCTCTCAAAAAAACTTAAACGCAACTTAACAGACGGAGAGGTCTTTGGCTTTTCTCAAATAAACTCAGAGCACTGCCGCCATAAAATTTTTAACGGCACCTTTATTATAGATGGGAAAGAGATGGAGTCTTCTCTATTCCAGCTTATTAAAAAGACATCTAAAGAGAACCCCAATTTTATAATCTCGGCATATAAAGATAACTGCGCATTTGTAGATGGGCCACAAACAGAGCTTTTCTATCCAGAGAGGGGAGACATTCCATCTATGTTTAAAGTAGAGCCAACCAAAACTGTAATTTCACTAAAGGCAGAGACTCATAACTTTCCTACAACAGTAGAGCCATTTAACGGAGCAGCTACAGGTTCTGGCGGAGAGATTCGCGACAGAATTGCAGGGGGCAAAGGCTCTTTCCCTATAGCAGGTACAGCTGTCTATATGACCTCCTACCCCCGTTTTGAAGTTGAGGGGAGAGAGTGGGAACAGATGACTGAGGCTAGAGAGTGGCTCTACCAAACACCTCAAGAAATTCTACTTAAAGCCTCTAATGGAGCCAGCGATTTTGGTAACAAATTTGGGCAACCACTTATTTGCGGGTCGCTCTTAACTTTTGAGCATTGCGAGAGCTACCGCCAATTTGGGTTCGACAAAGTAATAATGCTTGCCGGAGGAATAGGCTACGCTAAAAAAGAGCATGCATTTAAAGAGACTCCAGAAAAAGGAGATAAAATAGTAATGCTTGGTGGAGATAACTACCGAATTGGAATGGGAGGAGGCGCTGTCTCTTCTGTAGCTACAGGTGAATTCGACAACACAATTGAGCTAAACGCTATACAACGCTCCAATCCAGAAATGCAAAAGAGAGCATACAATGCAATAAGAGCACTTGCCGAGAGTGGAGACAACACTATAGTCTCTATTCACGACCACGGCGCAGGTGGCCATCTTAACTGCCTCTCTGAACTTATAGAGGAGACAGGAGGAGATATAGATATTAGCAAACTCCCTAAAGGAGACCCTACCCTCTCTGCAAAAGAGATAATTGGTAATGAGTCTCAAGAGAGAATGGGGCTAGTTATGAAAGAGAAAGATATTGAACTTCTTTCTAAAATCTCTGCTAGAGAGAGAGCTCCAATGTATGTAATTGGCCAAGCAACAGGCACGGGCAACTTCAAATTAGAAAACAAAGAAAATGGCGATAAGCCAATAGACTTAGCTTTAACAGATCTCTTTGGTTCTACCCCAAAAACCATAATGGAAGATGTTTCGGCCCACGAAATATGGGACCCTTTGGAGTACGATGTAGAGGAGGTTGAATATTATTTAGAGCAGGTAGTTCAATTAGAGTCTGTAGCGTGTAAAGATTGGCTTACAAACAAAGTAGACCGCTCTGTAAGTGGGCTTATTGCAGCTCAGCAGACAGTTGGAGAGATACAACTACCACTAAACAATCTAGGTGCAGTAGAGATAGGATACGGCACAAAAAACGGAATGGCAACCTCAATAGGTCATGCCCCTGCAGTTGCTATGATAAATGCAGCAGCAGGTAGCAGAATTGCTATTGCCGAGGCTTTAACAAATCTTCTTTGGATTCCTATAGAAGCAGGTATCAAGGGAGTCTCACTCTCTGCAAACTGGCAATGGCCATGTAAAAACCTAGGAGAAGATGCAAGACTCTATAGTGCAGTTAAAGCAGCCAGCGATTTTGCAATTGAGCTTGGAATTAACATTCCCACAGGAAAAGACTCCCTCTCAATGACCCAAAAATACCCAGATGGTAGCAAAGTTCTTGCCCCCGGAACAGTCATTATCTCTTCTGTCTGTTCTACTAACCAAGTCTCAAACGTTATAGAACCTGTTCTCCAAAAAGAGCCAAACTCAACTATACTCTACATTCCATTTACTATAATGGATGAAAATAGTTTTAACCTAGGAGGTAGTGCTTTCGCACAAATTACAACACAATTGGGTAACGAAACTCCAGATATAACCTACCCTACCTACTTTAAAGAGTGTTTCCTTGCAGTACAAGAGATGGTGAAAAACAACCTTTTACTTGCTGGGCATGATATCTCTGCAGGGGGGCTAGTGAATGCTCTTTTAGAGATGAACTTTGCAAACAGAGAGGGAGGGCTAGAGATAGACCTATCTATGCTAGAAGAGAAAGACCCAATTAAGATACTCTTTGCAGAGACCCCTTCTGTTGTTGTTCAAGTTAACAACAGTAATCTAGAAGCTGTAAATGAAGTGGCAAGAGATTTTGGTGTTACTCTACTCTCCATTGGCAATTATATTCAAGAGAGAGAACTTAGAATTAAACTTCATAAAACAGCTCTTAACTTAGATATAGACCACTATAGAGATCTCTGGTTTAACACTTCCTATTTATTTGATATAAAACAGGTTGGAGAAGAGCTAGCAACTGAAAGATTTAATAACTATAAGAGCCAGCCTCTAGAGTATACCTTCCCAGCCTCTTTCACTGGAGAGCTAAAAGAGTATATAAAAACTACTCCAGCAAACCATAAAAAACCTGTTGCAGCAATTATAAGGGAGAAAGGTTCTAACGGCGATAGAGAGATGGCATGGGCACTACACATGGCAGGATTCAATGTAAAAGATGTGCACATGACAGACTTAATTAGTGGAAGAGAGACACTAGAAGAGGTTAATATGATTGCTTTTGTAGGTGGGTTTTCAAATGCCGACACTTTAGGCTCTGCAAGAGGGTGGGCAGGAGCATTTATATACAATGAGAAAGCCTCTAAAGCACTTGAAAACTTTTATAAAAGAGAAGACACTCTAAGTCTAGGAGTATGTAACGGATGTCAACTTATGGCCGAGCTTGGGCTAATCACCCCAGACTCCAAAGAGAGCTCACCAAAAATGCAACATAATAGCAGCCACAAATATGAAAGCTCCTTTATTGGAGTAACAGTAGAGAACTCTCCTTCTATACTGCTAGACTCTTTAAAGGAATCTTCCTTAGGAGTTTGGGTTGCACACGGAGAGGGTAAATTCTCTTTTCCAAAACCAATAGAAAATTACAATATAGCCCTACGATATAATTATAATAGCTATCCAGCAAATCCAAACGGATCTCCAGAGGCAGTTGCAGGAGTTTGTAGCAAAGATGGAAGGCATCTTGCAATGATGCCACATCCAGAGAGAGGTATCTACCCACACAACTGGGCATGGTATCCTATTAGTAAGAGAGATAATGAAATAACTCCATGGATTGAGCTTTTTGTTAACGGAAGGCTCTGGATAGAGAAAAATTCTAAAAATTAGAAACATTATGAAAAAGACCAAATTACCTAAAATCTTTGTGCTAGACACCAATGTTATTCTACATGACTTTCGTGCCATTCACAACTTTGAAGAGAACAACATTGTAATACCAATTGCAGTGATTGAAGAGCTAGATAAATTCAAAAAGGGGAATGAGACAATAAACTATAATGCCCGGGAATTTATTCGTGAGATGGATAAAATCACAGACAATAGACTATTTGGCAATGGTATAGAGATAGGGAAAGGAAAAGGTCTTATAAAAGTAGAGATGGGGCACCCCTTTAGCGAAGAGATGGCAGACTCTCTCTTTGAAGATACTCAAGACCATAGAATTCTAGCTACTACCCAACATATTTTTGAAAACAACAAAGAGAGACAGGTAGTTTTAGTTTCTAAAGACATAAACCTTAGAATGAAGGCCAAAGCTCTTGGCCTTATGGCAGAAGATTATCTAACAGACAAAATTACAGAAGAGAAACTAGATAATATAATGCAAGATGTTACAACTCTTGAAGCGGTAAATGAAACTATAGTAGAAGAGCTCTTCTACAAAGAAGAGGGGGTACCAGCAAAAAAGCTAAATATAGAAAACATCTATGCAAACCAACTATTCACTATTAATACAAAAGCGCAAGAGCAAAATATGTTGGTTCGTTATCACAAATCTACCGACTCTCTTGTGCAAGTAAAGAGACAGAAGGCATACGGAATTGAACCAAGAAATGATGAACAAGCTTTTGCACTAGATATCCTTTTAGATCAAAATATAAAACTCATCTCTCTAACAGGTACTGCTGGAACAGGTAAAACTCTACTAGCTCTTGCATCTGCTCTTGCCCAAGAGAGAATGTACAATCAAATACTTCTCTCCCGCCCTGTTATTCCATTAAAAAACCAAGAGATGGGTTTCCTCCCTGGCGACGTCAAGGAGAAACTCGGCCCATATATGATTCCTCTTTTCGATAATTTAGCTGTAATAAAAAGAGCCTTTGGTTCAACAAGCAAAGAGGTTGTAAAAATAGAGGAGATGTTAAAAACAGAAAAGCTACTAATTTCGCCACTTGCATATATTAGAGGGCGTAGTCTTTCAAGTATTTTCTTTATTATAGATGAGGCTCAAAATCTCACACCACACGAGGTAAAAACAATTATTACACGAGCAGGAGAAGATACTAAACTTGTTTTCACAGGAGACGTTCATCAGATAGACTCACCCTACTTAGATATCCACTCAAATGGTTTAACCTATTTAAGTGAAAGGCTTAGTGGCCAGGAACTTTTCGCCCATATTAATTTAGTACAAGGCGAGCGGAGTGAGCTCTCTGAACTAGCAGGCAAACTATTGTAAAAATTTCGTATATTTGCACCCCAACTTATTATTTGAAATATAAACCGTAAATTAATATTTTTTATGTCAGAAATTAAAAGAGTTTATTTCTTTGGAGGCAAAAAGGCCGACGGAAACGGCTCAATGAAAAATCTGCTTGGTGGTAAAGGTGCCAACCTTGCAGAGATGTGTTCTTTAGGCATGCCGGTTCCTGCCGGATTCACAATCACTACAGAGACTTGCGTTGAGTATTACAAAAATAACATGCAATATCCAGATAGTTTAAAAGAAGAGGTAGAAACCTCTCTTAAAAACGTAGAGTCTGTTATGGGCATGAAATATGGAGATAAAGAGAACCCGCTTCTTCTATCTAGCCGTTCAGGAGCAAGAAGCTCTATGCCTGGGATGATGGAGACTGTTCTTAATATTGGCCTTTGCACTGACACAATTGAGGGTCTTATTAAAAAGACTGGCAATCCTAGATTTGTCTATGATGCATACCGCCGTCTTATTATGATGTATTCCGATGTAGTTATGGAGAAGGCCGAGGGGATAGATCCCGAAGAGGGAAAAGGAATCCGCGTTCAATTAGACGATATGCTCCACGATTTAAAAGATAAAAAAGGATATAAAAGCGATAACGACCTTAGTACAGAAGACCTTATAGAACTTTGCGACGCTTTTAAAGGGCGCGTTATTGAGGTTCTTGGCAAACCATTCCCAGATAATGCTCAAGAGCAGCTATGGGGAAGTATTGGAGCTGTATTGAAATCATGGAATGGCAAAAGAGCCATCTCATACAGAAGAATAGAAGGTATTCCAGACGAATGGGGAACTGCAGTTACTGTTCAAGCCATGGTATTTGGAAACATGGGAGATAACTCTGCAACAGGTGTTGCATTCTCTAGAAACCCTGCTACAGGAGAGAATGTATTCTACGGAGAGTGGCTTGTAAATGCACAAGGAGAAGATGTGGTTGCGGGTATCCGTACTCCAAACCCTCTTAACGAAACCACCAAAAACGAACAGAACAAACACCTTCCATCTTTAGAAGCTGCTATGCCTGCAGCTTATAAAGAGTTATATGCTATTCAACAAGGTCTTGAAGATCACTTTAAAGATATGCAAGACATTGAGTTTACTATACAAGATGGCAAACTATGGATGTTACAGTGCCGTGTAGGTAAAAGAACTGGTCTAGCAGCATTGAACATGGCAATGGATATGCTTCATGAAGGACGCATAGATGAAAAAACAGCAGTAATGCGCGTTGCTCCTATTCAATTAGATGAGATTCTTCACCCAATTCTAGACCCAATGTCTGAAAACAAGGCAGATGTTATTGCCAAGGGGCTTCCAGCTGGGCCAGGTGGTTCTGTGGGAAGTATTGTTTTCACAGCAGAAGATGCAGTTTTAGCTGCAGAAAAAGGGAAGAAGGTAATCTTAATTCGTGAAGAGACCAACCCAGAAGATGTAGAAGGAATGCGTGCAGCAGACGGCCTACTCACCGCACGTGGTGGAATGACCTCTCACGCTGCTCTTGTTGCTCGTGGTTGGGGAAAATGTTGTATAGTTGGCTGCGATGCTCTTAAGATTAACACAAAAGCAAAGACAGTTACTATAAAAGGTAAAACCTACAAAGAGGGAGATGTATTCAGCCTTAACGGAAGTAAAGGTCTTATCTACGACAGCGCCATTGAAACTATGGATGCTACAGAAAACCCAAGATTTGTAGAGTACATGACTATTGTAGATAAATACCGTGTTCTTGGTGTTCGCACAAATGCAGACACTCCAGAAGATGCACTTAACGCTATTAACTTTGGCGCAGAAGGTATTGGTCTATTCCGTATTGAGCATATGTTTTATGGTATTAACTCAGAGCAACCACTTGCTAAACTTAGAAAAGTAATTTTATCTGAGAATCTAGAAGAGAGAGTAAGTGCTTTAGCAGAGCTTGAGCCATACATTAAAGAGACCGTAAAAGGCACTCTAAAAGTTATGGACGGAAAACCAGTTACTTTTAGACTTTTAGACCCACCACTACATGAGTTTGTTCCGCAAACCAAAGAGAAACAAGCCGAACTTGCAAAAGAGCTTAATATCTCACTAGAAGCTGTACAAGAGAGAGGAGCTTCTCTTCATGAGGTTAACCCAATGATGGGTCACCGTGGAGTTCGTTTAGGTATTACATACCCAGAGATTTCTGAGGCTCAAATGAGAGCAATCTTTGAAGCCACTGCCGAACTTATAAAAGAGGGCTTTAAACCACAACCAGAACTTATGGTTCCAGTAACTATCTCTTCTAAAGAGCTAGACCACCAGAAAGTTATATGCGATAAAGTTCATGCTCAAGTAGAGAAGCAATTTGGAGTTAAAATCTCTTACCTATATGGTACAATGATAGAGATTCCAAGAGCAGCTATGCTTGCAGATGAGATGGCAAAAACTGCACAATTTTTCTCATTTGGAACCAATGACCTAACACAAATGACATATGGTTTCTCTAGAGACGATATTGGAGGTTTCATGAACGAATATCTTAACCTAGATATTATCCCTTCAGATCCTTTCCAAACATTAGATCAAGGTACTGTTGGAAAATTAATAGAGATGGGTATAAAAGGTGGGCGCAACACAAATGACAAACTTAAAGTTGGTATTTGTGGCGAACATGGTGGAGACCCAGATTCAGTTGAGTTCTGCCACAAAGCAGGCATGAACTACGTTTCATGCTCTCCATTTAGAGTTCCAATTGCAAGACTTGCAGCAGCTCAAGCCGCTATTAAAGAGTACGAATAAAACTCTAATTACACTTTTAAAAAACTCTCAAAGCTACAGTAGCTTTGAGAGTTTTTTTACACCATTCACTATTCTATTCTTATACGTAGCAGACATCCATAGTTCATTATAGTTTCCCACCTAGCTTTGCTTCCCATAATACTGGTTATTTTATTTATGAAATTTCTTATAATACTATGGGCTATTAGCTGTTAGCTGTTAGCTGTCTGCTCACCAGCAGCAAAGCAAACTTTGCCAGGAGATGATTACAAGTAAATACCTAGTAATCAAGTATTTAACTTTTCTAAATGAGCCCAAAAGGGCCTATTTTCAAAAGCTAACTACCATGTAATTAGTAGGTTATGTACAATCATATCCTGGGAAAAAATCAGTTAAAATGTTTGCAACCAACTTTAGTCCCGAAACATATGTTTAAAAGCTTTGGAATCGCCCCACTCGCTCCACCCTATCTCTATACCTCTGTTTTTAAGATTCTCTTCTAACTTTGATTTAGATATTGCAGCATCGTCTTCTATACCAGGCTTATTTTCATAGATTTGATAATCTTTTCTAACTTGGCTTATTGTCATATTGGGCATAATTACATTTGCCCCTGAGAGCACTGCTTTCTCTCTTCCCTCGGGATCAATTACCTGCATAGCAGTTGTGGCTGCAATATTAATTTTAGGCATTAAAATTCTTAAAAGAGCAACCATCTTAAGTGTCAACTCTAGCCCCTGATTTTTATGTACAATTTTACCCAAAGGAGTTTCTGAGTGGGTTAAGTAAGGCCCCATGCCAACCATATGAATCCCTATCTCTTTCATAAACAACAGATCTTTTGCTAAATCTAGTGACCTCTGGTATGGTAGCCCAATCATAACACCAGTACCTGTTTGATAACCAACCTCCTTTAAATCTAATAACGCTTTAACTCTTCTCTCCCATGAGTGATGAGTATCTTGAGGATGAATCTTACTATATAAATCTGGATTAGAACTCTCTATTCTTAACAAGTAACGGTGAGCGCCAGCATCAAACCACTCTTGAAAAACTTCTTTGCTCTGCTCTCCTAGAGAGAGGGTAATACCCAACTCTCCATTAGAAAGGGCTTTTATTTTTCTTACTAGTCTTGTTATTTGTTTTGTATAGCTAGAGCCTCTTCTCTCTCCTGCCTGTAAAACCAAAGAGCCATAATTTGCTTTCCATGCAAACATTGCTGCATCTAGAACTTGCTCTTGAGATAACTCATAACGAACAACATTGGAATTTGCATGCCTTAAGCCACAATAGAGACAATTCTTAGAGCAGATATTAGATAGCTCAATAAGCCCACGTAAATAGACTTTGCTTCCAATGTTTTTTACCTTAATATTATATGCCGTTGTTAAAAGCTCTTCTATTTTAATTGAATCTTTTTCGTCTAAAAATCTGATTAACTCTTCAGTTGAAAGTTTCTCTCTATCAATCATCTCAAATTTCTATTTAGTAACATTTATAAACAAACATCTCAATGGTTATTAGAGACAAACATCTCTGTAGCTCTCTCATAGATTCCCATACACCAAGCTAAAGTCATACCGTAATTAGTTACCGGGATACCAGCTTTTATTGCTCCCTTTAAACGAGCAGCAAGCTGCCTATTGGTAATCATACAGCCACCACACTGGATAACTAGTTTATATTTAGATAAATCTGTTGGTAATGGATCTAGCCCAGCAACAATATCCCACAATATCTTTTTACCAGTACGCTTAGCAAGCAGAGCAGGAATCTTAACTCGTCCAATATCTTCACATGAACTATGATGAGAACAAGATTCTAAAATTAAAACTCTGTGGCCCTCTTCAAGAGAGTCTATATAAGGAGTCCCTTTAAGATATTTTTTGAAACTCCCCTTACTTCTTGCCAATAAAACACTAAAGCCAGTTAGCGGAATAGTAGCAGGTACAACTTTATCTACTAAATCAAATACTTGGCTATCTGTAACTACTAATGCTACATTATCTTTATTGGTGTACAAATAGTTCTCTAAGTTAGCAGGCTGCAAAACAACAGCAATTACATCTCTATCTAACAACTCTCTAATTGCATTAACCTGAGGTAAAATGAGCCTACCCTCTGGAGCCTCTCCATCTATTGGGCAAACTAGAATAACCACATCTCCTTTAGAGAGTAATCCATCGAATAACCCTCGTTTAGTATAACTAGACTCCTCAAGCGACTTTATCATTAAAGATATTAGAAAAGAGATAATCTCTTCTTGTTCTTGTTCGTCTAAAAGGGAACAAGAAAACTCTACTATATCTGTTTTAAACTTCTCTCCTAACTCCAGTGCAACACCACTATCTAAGGGAATAATATCTGACTGATTATGAATAATTATAAAAGGAATCTCCTCTTTCTTAAAGTTATTTATAAGATCTTTTTCAAATTTACCTATCTCATTATTAGTAAAAAGTAAAAGAGCCAGATCTATTTGAGAAATAACCTGCTTGGTTTTAGTAACCCTTTGATCTCCTAACTTCCCCTTATCGTCTATTCCAGCTGTATCTACCAAAACAACTGGGCCTAAACCAGGTATCTCCATTCTTTTTTTAACAGGGTCTGTTGTAGTTCCTGGTGTATTAGATACAATTGCAACCTCTTGACCAGTAATTACATTAATCAGCGAACTCTTCCCAGAATTACGCCTACCAAAAACACCAATATATTTAGCTTTACTCATAATAACTAGCTCTAAAAGATAAATCAAATTTAAAAACAGCAGAAATAATCTCTACTTACAATAACTCTTTTACAAAAGTAAACAATTTCTCTTTATAAGATCTAAACTCCAACATTGTGATTAGATTTGATAGTAGAAACAAACAGATATAGTATTAGTAAATTGAAATATTAGAACTACAATACCAAAAATAGAGAGTATGAAAAAGAAAATTAAATTAACCTTAAAATGGGTAGTGGCAGTTATTGTTATTGGGCTACTAATTATTATTGCTAAAAATTGGCAAACTTTTGTAGATGGATTTCAATCCGTTTAAGTAATCTACTGGCTTAATGTCAAACTCCTTAAAAAGCTTAAGTGTCCATTTCCAGTGCTGGTAACAAAGCTGTACAACCATTGGAACTGCAATTAATGCAATTACTCCTAGCTCTGTATACTTAAGGGTTAAAATAATAAAGAGCAGAGAGACTACAGCAGTAACAGATTGAGCTATATAGTGAGGAACCTCATTACGGCTTAAAAGTACAGAGGTAGAGATTTGAGTTAAAGCCTCTAACATTGAAGCTGCAAAAAGAAGAATTATAAGAGAGACTGGCAATAAAAATGTTGAGCTACCTATAAAACTTAAGAGAGTATTTCCAGCAATAGATACAAAAATTGCTATGGGAATAAAAACTGCAACAGTAATTATTGTGGCCTTAATATAGATTCTTTTAACCTCAGAGACTCCTCTTTTTATCTGCTCTCCAGTTAATTTTGGATAGTAGGTAAAAAACCATGCTACAGAGAGTGTTATGGTTATGTCTGTTATCTGCTTAGTAATCCCATAGGAGGCCATTGTTGCTAATGGAACGTAAAGAGCTCCAAAAATTGCTAGCATACGGTTTGTAAAGACCCAACTTAAACTAGCGAGTCCATTTTTATAGGCTGTGTGGAATAGAGTTTTAAGAATATCAAACCACTTTTTAGAAGTTGCTTTTGCAAGGCCTAATTTTGTCTTGGAATCGTAAAATGAATATCTAGCCAATATTCTATTAACAATTGTAGCTACTGTTTGCCCTATAACCATAGAGATAATTCCAACTCCATAAAGCAGTAATAGAGAAGAGATAACTACATGAAGAGATTGTGAAAAAACAATAATCTGTCTAGATCTCTTTATCATTCCTCGCCCAACTAAGGCGGCATCGTAATAGTAGGTAAAAAACTGATAACAGAGCAATACTCCATATGAAAACCATGCTATTTTAGCATTAGTTATATCTCCAGAAAACCCAATAAGTAGCCTATTAATGTACCAAACTCCACCAGTAGAGAGAAGGAGCAAAAGCAGAAGTGAAACAAAACCATAAAAACGGCTCATCGCTTTCATAGTACCCTTCAATAAAGGGTAGAAAATTTCTGTTTTGCCTGTTACAGGCACAAAGCCTTTTTTTTGTAGAGTAGATGCTCCACTATATATATAGGTTATAGCTCGTGAAAAAGTTTGGAAGAACCCAAAATCTAGCAGGTATATCATAGAGTTCAAACCTATCATAATGGTCCAAAGACCTACCTCCTCTTTGGGCAACATCCTCAATATTAGCGGGAGGACAATAAGAGCCGATGCCACCCTCATAAAGGTGGCACCATAATTCCAAAAGAGATCTGCTCTTGTTACTTTCATTTTTGTAGCCCCACCGCGACTCGAACGCGAATCTGAAGTTTAGGAAACTTCCGTTCTATCCCTTGAACTATAGGGCCATTACTCAATTTAGGGTTGCATAGACTTTATAAATCGTATGCCCATTTATAATACATAGAACCCCAAGTAAATCCTGCTCCAAATGCCGAGAGTATTAATATATCACCTTTTTTGAATCTATCTTTAAATTCCCAAAGTACTAAAGGTATTGATGTTCCAGCTGTATTGCCAAACTTCTCAATATTAATTAGTATTTTCTCTTTCTCCAAGCCCATTCTCTTACCAGTAGCTTGAATAATTCTCATGTTTGCTTGATGAGGAACAAGGTAAGCAATATCTTCAGAGGAGATATTGTTTTTCTCCATTATCTCTACAGAAACATCTGCCATTCTGCTAACTGCATACTTAAACACAGTTTGTCCATCTTGAATAATAAAATGTTCTCTATTTTTAACAGTCTCTTCTGTAGCAGGGTACAATGAACCACCAGCTTTCTGATAAAGATATTTCCTACCAACACCATCTACATGAAGTATAGAGTCAAAAAGACCAGAATTGGGGTCTTGTGTAGGTTCTATCAACATTGCTACTGCAGCATCTCCAAAAAGTGGACAAGTTGCTCTATCTGTATAGTCTGTAATTGCAGACATTCTCTCGCCAGTCACTAGAACAATTTTCTTTGCTCGTCCTGTTTCAATAAATGAAGCTGCGGTTTCAAATGAGAAAATAAACCCAGAACAACCAGCATTTATATCATACCCCCAAGCATTCTCAATGCCAACTTTATCACAAATGACATTGGCTGTTGCCGGGAATAACATATCTGGCGTAACTGTTGCACATAGGAGCATATCTACATCTTCTGGCTTAGTTCCTGTCTTTTCCAGAAGGAGTTTCACTGCCTGGGCACCCATAAAAGAGGTACCAAGCCCATCTTCTTTTAGTATCTTCCTCTCTCTTATACCAATGCGAGACATTATCCACTCATCAGTTGTATCTACCATTTTAGAAAGTTCGTTATTATCTAAGATGTAATCTGGGAGATAGGCTTCAACTCCTGTTATGGCTGCTCTTTTTTTTATGTCCATAAGAGATTGTTTATACATTCAACCTAGGTGAGATTACAGAGTTGCCTTCTCAACTATTAATCTGCCTCTATAAAAACCACACTCAGGACAAACTCTGTGGTACAAAACTGTTGCAGAACAGTTAGAACATGTTGCTAAAGTTGGTACCTCTGCTTTGTAATGAGTTCTACGCTTATTTCTGCGAGTTTTTGAAATTTTGTGTTTCGGATGTGCCATCTTCTATCTATTTACAATATTAATTCATTAATGTTTTTAACTTATCAAAAGGAGACTCTTTTATCTCAATCTTCTGCTCACTAACTAAAGCATGACTCTTAAGCTTTTCCAGTATTTCAGGGTCACACTCCTCTTCTTTATGAACTCTCTGAATAGGCAGTGCTAGACAGATATAGTCGTAAAAAAATTGCCTTAAATCTAACTCACTCTCCGAGGGGTCTAGAAACAAAACCTCTTCGCCGCCAATCTCTTCTTCTGGGTCAATTTTTCCAAACCTTACCAACAGAGACGCCATAAAATCTATCTCTAGCTCCAGCTCTCCTAAACATCTATCGCATTCTGTTATTACAGTTCCTTTAAAACCCCCTTTAACATCAATAAAAGTTGCCTGTTTATCTAGGGTAAGCTCTATTTCTAAATTCGCTCCAAAAATTTCGCTCTTTTCATACTCCTCAAAAAAAGAGTTGCCAATAGTAAAATTGTAGTGATGTTTACCAATGGACAACCCTTTTATGGGAATTATATACTCTATATTATTTACTTTTTTCATAAAGGAAATGAGCCTGCAAAGTTAATCTTTTTTTTTAAAATAGCAATCTTCACTAACCCTTTCTTCTTTTCCTATCTACTTCTGTTAAGTAAATTTTCCTTAGCCTTATAGATTTGGGTGTAACCTCAACCAATTCATCTTCTTGTATGTATTCAAGAGCCTCTTCTAATGAGAATACAATAGGCGGAGAGAGGGCAGCTTTATCGTCTGTTCCAGAAGCCCTCACATTTGTAAGCTTTTTAGTTTTACAGATATTTATTCCAATATCGTCACTCCTAGAACTTTCTCCCACAACCTGGCCTTCGTAAATCTCATCTCCTGGATGAACAAAAAATTCACCTCTATCTTGTAACTTATCCATTGAATATGCAATAGCAGTACCAGTATCAATAGAGATCAAAGAACCATTAGATCTTTTCTCTATCTCTCCTTTATATGGCTCATAAGCTTTAAAACGGTGAGCAACAATGGCTTCACCTTGTGTAGCAGTCATTAGGTTAGTTCTTAGCCCAATAAGCCCCCTAGCTGGAATGTCAAAATCTAAATGAACTCTCTCTGCACGGTGTTCCATATGTAAAAGAGCACCTTTTCTTCTAGTAACCATCTCAATAGCTTTCCCAACCATTTGACTAGGCAAATCAATTGTTAGATGCTCTACCGGTTCACACCTAATACCATTTATATTTTTATCTAAAACCTTTGGTTGTCCAATTTGAAGTTCAAATCCCTCTCTTCTCATTGTCTCAATAAGAACCGAGAGGTGAAGAACACCTCTGCCGTTAACTATAAAAGAGTCTGCCGTAAGACCACTCTTCACTTGTAGAGCAAGATTTTTTTCTAGCTCCTTCTCTAACCTCTCTTTAATGTGTCTTGAAGTAACTAGTTTGCCTTCCCTTCCAAAAAAAGGAGAGTCGTTAATAGTAAACAACATACTCATAGTTGGCTCATCTACAGCTATTGGAGGGAGTGCCTCTGGGTTTTCCAAATCTGCAATTGTATCTCCAATCTCAAAACCTTCAATACCTACTACTGCACATAAGTCTCCACTTTTAACTTCCTCTATTTTAGTTTTCCCTAGCCCCTCAAAAACCATAAGTCCCTTAACTTTGCTCTTCTCAATAGTACCATCTCTTTTACAAAGAGAGATTGGCATACCAGATTTTAAAGAACCTCTATGAACCCTACCAATTGCAATCCTCCCAACATAAGGAGAGTACTCCAATGAAGAGATTAACATCTGCGGTGTTCCCTCTAAATATTCTGGAGCTGGAATAGCATCTATTATTGTATCTAAAAGATCAATAATATCTGTTTTAGGCTTTTTCCAATCTAAAGACATCCAACCCTGCTTGGCGCTTCCATAAACTGTTTTAAAATCTAACTGCTCTTCTGTTGCATTAAGTGAGAACATTAAATCAAAAACTTGCTCATTCACCTCATCGGGGCGGCAATTTTCTTTATCTACCTTATTAATTACTACTACAGGAATTTTACCCATAGCAATTGCTTTTGAAAGCACAAACCTTGTTTGAGGCATGGTACCCTCAAAAGCGTCTACCAGCAGAAGAACTCCATCTGCCATATTCAAAACCCTCTCTACCTCACCACCAAAATCTGCGTGGCCAGGAGTGTCAATAATATTAATCTTATAGTCTTTATAAGGTACCGAAACGTTTTTTGATAAAATTGTTATTCCCCTCTCTCTCTCAAGATCGTTATTATCCAATATCAATTCTCCCTGTTTTTCTGCACTTCTAAAAAGCGCTGCTTGGAGAATCATTCTGTCCACCAAAGTGGTCTTGCCATGATCTACGTGTGCAATAATGGCAATATTCCTTATTTTCTGCATAATTGAGCTGCAAAATTAGAAAAAATATTACTTTTGTCTTTATATTTATCATAATAATCTCTCAATGACAGAAAAAATTCTTATTTTAGACTTTGGTTCTCAGGTTACTCAGCTTATTGGCAGAAGATTAAGGGAAATCAATGTCTATTGCGAAATTATCCCTTACAATAAAATACCAGATATAGATTCCAACACAAAAGGAATAATTCTCTCTGGAAGCCCTTTTTCAGTAAAAGATAAACAAGCTCCAAAAATAGACCTAAATAAAATAGAAGGAAAAGCACCTATATTAGCAATATGCTATGGCGCACAATATTTAGCACATTACTATGGAGGTGAAGTAAACAGCACTTTAACTAAAGAGTATGGAAGAGCTATTCTAAAAATAGATAATAGTAGTAGTCCACTATTCAAAAATATTCCTAATAATTCTCAAGTATGGATGTCTCATGGAGATACTATTACAAAGCTACCATCTAATTTTACACCTATAGCTTCTACTCAAGATATAGATAATGCAGCATATGAAATAGATGGAAAAAATATTTTTGCTCTACAATTTCATCCAGAAGTTTATCACACCCAGCAGGGAGCTGCAATACTCAATAATTTTGCAAAGGATATATGTGGTTGCTCTGGAAGTTGGACCCCTGCCTCTTTTATAGAGGGCACAATAGAGAAGATTAAAAATGAAGTCAAAGAGCAAAAAGTAATTTTAGGACTATCTGGTGGAGTAGACTCAACTGTTGCAGCAGTGCTTCTTCATAAAGCAATTGGCTCTAATCTACACTGTATTTTTGTAGACAATGGCCTCTTAAGAAAAGGGGAGTTTGAAACAGTACTTCACTCATATAAAGATATGGGGCTTAATGTTACTGGAGTAGATGCATCTACCCTTTTTATGGATGCTTTAAAAGGAGTTACAGACCCAGAGAAAAAAAGGAAAGCTATTGGAGGAGTCTTTATAGATGTTTTTGATGCCGAGTCACATAAAGTAGAAAACGCTCTATGGTTGGCACAAGGAACCATCTACCCAGATGTAATTGAATCTATCTCTGTAAATGGCCCCTCGGCAACAATTAAATCTCACCACAATGTAGGAGGGTTACCAGACTACATGAAGTTAAAGATAATTGAGCCGCTTAGATCTCTCTTTAAAGACGAAGTTCGCAGAGTGGGTAAAGCTCTAGGAATTAAACCCGAACTCATATCTAGACATCCTTTTCCTGGCCCTGGTCTTGGAATTCGTGTACTTGGAGAAGTGAGCCAAGAAAAATTAGATATATTAAAAGAGGCCGATTCTATATTTATCAACTCACTTCGAGAACAAAATCTATATGATTCTGTATGGCAAGCTGCAGCAATTTTACTACCATTAAAAAGTGTTGGAGTGATGGGAGACGAAAGAACTTATGAATATACTATAGTCCTTAGAGCAGTAACCTCTACAGATGGAATGACTGCAGATTGGGTTCACCTTCCATATGAGTTCCTTGCTAAAGTATCAAACGATATAATTAATAAAGTAAATGGAGTTAATAGAGTAGTTTACGATATATCATCAAAGCCACCTGCAACAATAGAATGGGAATAACCAATTAATATTTTAAAGAGAAAAGGCTCCCTTATTAGGAAGCCTTTTTTCTTAAGTCAAAAAGAGTTTACTCTTGAACAGCATCTGTAGTTTCTGTGCTATCACCTGAACAGCAAGATGTTGAATCTGCTGCATTAGCTGCAGTACTATCTGCTTGTTCTACTGCTTTTTGCTCTGTTTGCTCTTGAGCATTACCTCCGCATGATGTAAGCACAAATCCGGCTACTGCGAATAATAAGAAAAGTTTTTTCATTTTAAGTATTTGTTATGAGTTAATCTATTCAAGTACAAATATAGAAATTTAATAGCTAAAACCATTAAATTTATTAAAAACTAACATCAATTCCAAAAAGAGCAGTAGCACCTGGCATAGGAAAGCCCTCAATAACAGAGTAAGAGGTACCTGTTATATTATTACCATTAATAAAAACACGAGTGTCAAGCCCCATAACCTTAACTTTATAAGAAGCGTGTAAATTTAATAGAATATAATTCTCTTTAGCTTTAGTTGCTGTATTTATATACATATCTCCAATATATTGTATATTAGCATTAAGCAATAATTTATCATGAGAGTAATTAGCAGCAGCAAATAGTTTATGAGTGGGTGCCGAAACCATTGGTTTACTTGTTTTCAAAAAGCTATAATTAAAGTCAAACTTAAGTTGTGGTTTCACTCTATAACTAACCTGCAACTCTACTCCATTGTTATTAAAATAACCTGTGTTTAAATTTTTAGGAATACCGTTTATTATAACTGTTTCTATCATATTCCAGCCATCTATATAAAAGAGATTTAGTTCTGCCGTCATCTTAGAGTCTAAAAATGTTTGGCCAATAGATAACTCATAATTTATCATGTTCTCTGGCATTAAGTATGGGTTTTGTGGGGGAAACATATACATCTCCTTAATTGTAGGGCTTTTATACCCTTTAGAGATAGATGCCTTAACTACACTCCCTTGAATAGGTCTTAGAGAGAGACCTATTTGAGGGATCCAAGCATCTCCAAAAGAGGAGTTATATTCAAACCTAAGCCCCGCACTTAACGTAAGCATCTCAAGAAACTCCTGATCAACAATAAAATAGCCTGCAGTTTCATATGTAGCTCTATCTGCTAAATAATTTTTGACACCACTCTCTTTCTGTTCATTCCAAGCCTTTCCACCCCAATTTTTATAATCAAAACCAATAGTAAATGAATTCCCAGAAAAGATGTTCAAACTTTCATATACCATTATTCCATAATTATGATCTGCCGAGTTAAATAGATATGTTTTTGGCATTTCATTCAAGGAGTAACCATCGTCAATAAGATGATCTCCACTATTAAAAAAGAGCTTTACAGCACCAGAACCATACTTATGACTATTCTCTATAGCTAAAGAAGCAGAGCTTCTTATAATATCCATTTTGTTATCTAAGATAGACTCTCCTACTTTGCCTGGGTTTTCATTGTATATTTTAGCTAAAGAGATATGGGCATTTAAGTTAAAATAGTTATTTAACTTATAACCAACCTTAGCAAGTCCATTAGTAATGTTGAACTTAGAGTTGTTTCTATGCCCTCCAGTTCTGTCATGATTGAGACTTATAAAACTAGAAAACTTCCCAGAGTTATAACTATTATTAACCATAAAACGGGCTGTATTATAAGCACCGTAAGAGAGCCTTGCCTTGGTAAACCTGCCATCAATTAAGTTAGATCTAGAGATAATATTTACTACCCCACCCATTGCATTTGAACCATACATAAGAGAGCCAGGCCCCCTTATCACCTCTACTCTCTCTACATCTGAAGAGAGATAAAGGTCTGGTATAGAGTGACCAAACACCCCTGCCCATTGTGGCTGGCCATCAAAAAGCATAAGAACCTTACTTCCCTGTCCCACTCCTCTAATATTTATTACACCAGCAGAACCCGATGCCACACCAAAACCCAGCATCCCCTTTTGAGTAACAAACAACCCTGGTACTAACTGAGAAAGTACTGGTAATACAGAGGAGCCTCCTGCAGTTTCAATCTCTGCACGCTCAATAACAGATATGGTTAAAGGAACATTGCTGCGATTCACTCTTGCTTTATTTGCAGTAACTACAACTCTATTGAGATTTACTGCCTTTAAGCTATCATTATCTTGAGTAGCTTGTTGTACTGAGTCTTTAGCAGATAGAGAAGTTATGCTAAGAGCCGAATTAGCCATAAGCTCAACAAACATAAAAGAAAACAGTGCAAAGGTGGCAACTTTATAATATAGATAATTAGTTTTCATTAATATTTTTAATAAATTTAAAACAAGAGACAAATATAATTTTTATTTCACTCTGGGGTGGCATTTAAGAATACTTTCTCTCCACTTTTCACTATTTACATGAGTGTAAATCTCTGTAGTAAGAATACTTTCATGACCTAGCATCTGCTGAACAGCACGTAAATCTGCTCCATTCTCTACAAGATGAGTAGCAAAAGAGTGTCTAAAAGTATGCGGAGAGATATTTTTCTCTACTCCTGCAGTAGCCGCCTGCTTTTTAACTATTAAAAAGAGCATCTCCCTTGTAAGATTTTTTCCTCTTCTATTTAAAAATAGAATATCTTCATTTTTTTCATCTATTGGCCCTGCTTTTCTTATTTTCATATAAAATTGAACAGAATCTATAGCGGGCCCTCCAATGGGCACCAACCTCTGTTTACTCCCTTTTCCTGTGACCCTTATAAAACCCTCTTTAAAAAATAGATCAGATATTTTAAGAGTAATTAACTCTGTTGCCCGTAAACCGCAAGAGTAAAGAACCTCAATCATTGCCCTGTTCCTATGGCCTTCAGGTAAAGATAAATCTACACTTGCCAATATCTTTTCAATTTCTGAAACAGAAAGTATAATAGGAATGTAAGGAGTTATTTTAGGAGAATCTAACAACTCTGCTTGGCTTTTTTTTACAACTCCCTCAATCTCTAAAAAGTTATAAAAAGATTTTAGAGCACTTATTACTCTAGATTGAGAACGTTTAGAAAGTTTCTTGCTGCTCTCCTCTACAATAAAAGCATTGAGCAACTCAATATTCACTCCCTCTAAAGTAGATATACCTGTTTTATTACCACTTGAGTTTAGGAAGTCATACAGCTTATCTATATCGGAACAATATGCATTTATACTATTTACCGATAACGACCTCTCAAGCCTTAAATAAACAGAGTAGTCATCTATCAAACTATGGTTAAATCTTTTTTTCAAAAAAATTAAATTACTTTTGTACAAATTTAGAAGAATTATGAAGGAAAAGAAAACCAAAATCATCTGTACAATATCTGACAAAAATTGTAGTGTAGAGTTTATAAAAGATCTTTATGAGCAAGGAATGAACGTTGTTAGAATAAACTCGGCACACACTACCCTAGAATCTTCTCTTCCCATAGTAGAAAACACAAGAAAAGTATCTGACAAAATAGCTATTCTAGTAGATACAAAAGGGCCAGAGATAAGAATAACCCATATGGGAGCAGAGGGAGGTTTTGACGTAAAAGAGGGCGACGAGGTTATTTTTGAAAACAACCCCCTAGGTATTTCGGGAAATGGCCTTTTATATACCAACTACAACAACTTTATTGAAGAGGTACCAGTAGGTGCAAGAATACTTATAGACGATGGCGAAATATCTTTAACAGTTGTAAAGAAAAACAGTATACGTCTCTACTGTAAAGCCAATAATAATGGGGTAATAGAGGGTAGAAAAAGTATTAATATACCAAATGTGACAGTAAACCTACCATCTGTTTCTGACAGGGATAAAGAGTATATTATGTGGGCAATAGAAAACAACCTAGACTTTATTGCACACTCATTTGTAAGAGACAAAGAAGATTTAGTTGAGATACAAAAAATATTAGACAAGAATAATAGCCATCTAAAAATTATCTCTAAAATAGAGAACCAAGAGGGGGTAGACAACTTAGATGAAATCCTCTCTAATTGCTACGGAGTAATGGTTGCTAGAGGAGATTTAGGAGTAGAGATAGAGTACCAAAAAATACCTGTTATACAGAAAGAGATAACCGAGAGGTGCCAAGAGAGAAAAAAGCCAGTTATAATTGCTACGCAAATGCTCCACTCTATGATAGAGAATCCTAGGCCCACTAGAGCAGAGGTCACAGATGTTGCAAATGCAATTTATCAAGGTACAGATGCTGTTATGCTTTCTGGCGAAACGGCAAACGGCAAATATGCAAAGGAGGCAGTTGCAACAATGGCAAATATAGCTATAGAGACCGAGAAAAAACTTAAAACTAATTTCGATCTAGAGCTAAAAGATGTTACTCACCCTGTAGCTGCAGTTCTTAGCTGCCAATTAGTTAGCGCAACACGTAAACTGCCTATTAAAGCCATGGTGTTTGATACTAGAACAGGGCGCACTGGCAGGTATCTCTCTGCCTTCCGCCCCAGAACCCCTATTTATGCAATGTGCTACTCTCCTCATGTTATGAGAGAACTGGCACTCTCTTTTGGAGTTCATGCATACTATATGGACCCAACACAAAGTAAAGATGAGTTTATTAGAAGTTCAATTAATAAGCTTCTAAGCGACAAACGCTTTAAAAAAGAGAATATGATTGGAGTTGTAGGAGGAAGTTTTGGTCCATCAGCTGGAGCCACCTTCATGGAGATTTGCCCTGCGGGACTTATGGTAATACCGGCAGAACTCAGATAGCCCACAGCTCTCGCATTTTGGTTTTCTAGCTATACAAACATATCTTCCATGAAGAATGAGCCAGTGGTGGGCAATTGCCCTTATCTCCTGAGCAATATTTTCAGTTAAATCATTTTCAACAGCAAGAGGTGTCTTTCCTGTAGAGAGACCAATTCTGCGCGATACTCTATAGACATGAGTATCTACAGCAATAACTGGTTTATCATAAATAACAGAAGCTATAACGTTGGCCGTTTTCCTCCCTACTCCAGGTAATTTTTGTAGCTCCTCTGGTGTATCTGGAACAACATTGTTAAAGTCACTGTAGAGCATTTTAGCCATCTTAACAAGATGTTTGCTTTTATTATTTGGGTAGGTAACAGATTTTATATATTCAAAAACCTCTTCTGGTGTAGCAACCGAAAGAGCTTTTGCATTAGGATATCTTTTGAATAGAGAGGGAGTTACTAAATTTACTCTTACATCTGTGCATTGAGCAGATAAAATAACTGCCACCACAAGCTCATAAGGGTTGTTATAAAAAAGCTCACTCTCTGCAACAGGCATGTTTACTTGAAACCAGCTAATTACTTTTGCATAACGCTCTCTCCTTGTCATATTACATATCTAATATTTGTGAGATATCTATCTCTTGACTCATAACTAACTCTTGACAAGTCATATTTTTACAGAGAAGTACTCGCCCAGGATATCTTTTATAAAGAGATCTATTATGAGTCACAAAAACAATAGCAGGCTCGTACAATCTATGAATATTTGTAAATAGCTCCATTATTTCACTTGCAGTTTCGGAGTCTAAATTCCCAGTTGGCTCGTCTGCCAAAATTATTTCTGGATTGTTCAAGAGAGCTCTTGCAATAGCAACCCTCTGCTGCTCCCCTCCAGAGAGTTGATGAGGCATCTTATGGCTTTTCCGTAGCATATCTACACTCTCTAGCCTCTCTTTGATTACACCATCTATCTCTTTACGGTTTTTCCACCCCGTTGCTAAAAGCACAAAGAGCAAATTTTCATAAACAGACCTATCTGAAAGAAGCTGGAAGTCTTGAAAGACCACACCTATTTTTCTTCTAAGGTAGGGTATCTCTTTTCTTTTTAGCTTCTCTAAAGCAAAACCCGCCACCATACCAGACCCTTTCTTTAAAGGGAATTCGCCTATAATTGTTTTAACTATAGAGGTTTTACCACTCCCCACTCTACCAATAACATATACAAAATCTCCCCTCTCAATAGAGAGATTAACATCTGTCAAAATAAGATTTTCATCTTTGGCTATATGCGCCTCAGTTAACTCAATAATTGGCTTTCTCTCTTCAGACATAATAAATATCACTGTTATTAGAGGCAAATTTACTAAATTTGAAACTTAAACCCACATTAAATTAAAATGATTACATAATGAGAGTAACATTAAACCATAAAGTTGTTTTACTGCTTACAGCATTTGCTCTTCTATTTAACTCTACTCTTTTTGCACAAACTGCTCAAGATGATTTTCTAAATAGATATAAAATTGGCGTAGAACTATTCCAAAAAGGGATGTTACATGCAGCAGAGGTAGAGTTTGAAGCTCTTTTAGAAGAGAACTACCTAAATAAAGAAAAATTTACTAGTGATATTCAAGCATATCTAACGCTTATTGCAATAGAGAGTAACCATGCAAATAGAGATGCTAAATACTCTCAAATGGAAAAGCAGTGGAGTAACAGCTCTTTAATCTCTATTGTTCGTTTACGATTTGCGTCTGAACTTTTTGACATAGAACAATATAACCAAGCCATAGAGATCTATAATAAAATAAACATCAAAAATTTATCTAAAACTTACCGCAATGAATATTACTTTAAAAAGGGATACTCTTTTTTTAACATAGGTGATAGCCAAACAGCTACTATATTAATGCAAAGGGTAATAGAAGCACCTTTTGACAGTTATACAAACCCCTCTTACTACTACTCTGGCTATATTCATTATGTTAGAAGCGAATTTCAAAAAGCTATAGCTCTATTTGAAAAGATAAGTCACGACCCTAGGTTTTCTCTCTTAAGTAAATATTACACCCTTGAGAGCAAATTTATGCTAAAAGATTACTCCTATGTAACAGAAAAAGGAGAACTACTTTACAACCAACTTACAGGAGATCTCAAAACAAAAAGCGCAAGAGTTATATCTGAAGCCTTCTTTGCATTAAACAATACAGACAAAGCAAAGTTCTACTTAGATAAATACAGTCTATCTAACACCCTCCTCTCCCGAAAAGACCTCTACTATGCAGGTATTTTAGCCTACTCTCAATCTAAATACGAAGATGCTATCGAACTCTTTAACCAGGTTGTACCCCATGAACAAGAGACCTACCAACAAGATAGTATTGCTCAAAATGCCTCTTATCATCTTGGAAGATGCTATATAGAGATCAAAAACAAACTTGAAGCTCTAAATAGCTTTGCAACGGCCTCACAAAGCAGTTTCGACCTCTCTATTAAAGAGGATGCAATGTTTAACTATGCAAAATTATCATTTGATTTAAACTCAGATATTTCAAAATTCAAAAATTACTTAGAGATATACTCTCCTTCTGATAATAAATTTAATGAGATACAGAACTATATTGCTACATCTTACTTAGTTAACCAAGATTATAAATCTGCAATAGAAATTTTAAAAACAATTAAGAGCCCTAGTACAAAAGATATTGTAAATCTCCAGAAAGCAACTTTTCTAAGAGGAATGCAACTTTTAAATTTGGGAGCATATCGCGCTGCTATTCCAGTTTTCGAACTCTCTTTAAGCAATGGTGCATACAACAACAATCTATATAATGTAACCAACTTTTGGCTAGCAGAAGCATATTACAGAAACAATCAATTTAAAAGAGCAGTAGATATAAATCTTAATCTTATAACTAAAAATAATAGTTTTAAAGGTAATAAAGAGTACCCAACCTCTCTCTACAACCTTGCCTATGGCTATTTTAAAATGGGAGATTTTGCTCAAGCCGAACTCTGGTTTAAACGCTATTTAAATATACCTAGAGGCCAAATTTTATACTATAACGAGGCCATGGCTAGATTGGGCGACTCCTACTTTATGCAAAAGAAATATAGAGAGTCTACTATTGCCTTCTCTAGTGTTTCTGCAGAAGATAAAGAGCTAAAGCAATACTCCCTCTACCAAACATCAATAGCCAAAGGCCTATTAGGAGAAGAGCAGGCCAAAGCAACTCTTCTAAAAGAACTTATCTCAAACGGATTAAGTAAAACTCTCTATCCAGAAGTGTTATATGAATTGGGTAGAACTCTTATTCAAAATGGAGATAATAAGTTAGCAACTAAATACCTCACAGAGTTAAGTCTAAAGTTTCATAACAGCCCTTACTTTCCTAAAGCACTACTAGAGTTAGGGCTAATAAGCTTAAATAGTGGAGATAATTCAACAGCAATAAAGCACTATAAAAAAATTCTTGAAGAGACTCCTCAATCGCCTGAAGCACAAAGTGCAATAGCAGGGCTTGAAAACATTTATCAAAATATGGGTAACGCACAGGAGTTCCTTACTTATCTTGACAATATTGGCTTATCACAAACTAGAACTGCTTCTGAGCGAGAATTTGTTCTGTTCAACTCTGCAGAGAAACAGTTTGTTTCTGGTAATTATGCTGTGGCCATAGTTTCACTTAATAAATTTCTAAAAACATATCCACAAGGAGCTAAAACCGCACATGCATGGTTTTACTTAGGTGAGTCTTACCATAAGAGTGGCAAACCAGATCTTGCTTTGGATGCATTTATGAAAGTTATGGAAATTGGAGAGGGCTCGTTTACCGAACTAGCTACATTAAATTATGCAAGAATTTCTTATACATTAGAAAACTATAGGGAAGCAGCAAAAGCATACTCATCGCTTAGTTCAATAGCAAAGCTAGAAAACAACATTGTTGAAGCCAACACAGGCCTTGCTAACTCCTATTTTATGGACAAGCAGTACCAAAATGCAATTGCTCAAGCCAATAAAACTATGCTTCTAAATATATCTCGGCAACAAAAGTTACGCTCAAAATATATTATTGCAAAATCTTACTACTCGCTAGGTAATAGAGATAAAGCAATGCAATATTTAATAGATCTCTCTAAAGAGAAGATAACTCCAGAGGGAGCAGAAAGTACCTACCTTATTATCTCAGATGCATTTGACAAAGGAGACTTTGAAAAAGTTGAAAATGAAGTCTATAACTTTTCAGATTCTAATACTCCTCAAAGCTACTGGCTTGCAAAAAGCTATATTCTTTTAGGAGATACCTTTGCAGAGAGAGAGAATTGGGAACAAGCAGAAGCAACCTATAATAGCATTCTTGATTCATACTCGAAAGAGAATAAAGACGATATTAGAGAGCAGATTAAAATGAGATTAGCAAAAATTGAAGAGAAAAAAAGTAGACAAGATGAAACTTTATAAATATTTTATTTTTTTACCAGCACTACTACTGTTTACAGTACAAAGTAAAGCTCAGCAAACCATAGACCCCACTCTAGAAGTTAAAAGAGATTTTGATGCTAAGTTATTAGAAATAACCAAAGGGAAACTCTATACAAATTTCCACGACTCCTTAGGTAGGTTTGATCTCTCCTTTGACTACTCTATTTTTGACTCACCTATAAAAAACCTTTATGAGTTCTCTCCTCTCCCCTCGGCACAAATAGAGAAAGAAAAAGAGATAGTCCAACCCACTCTTTTTATTAGAGCAGGTACAAATATACCTTTAAATCCATATGGAAGTATTTATATACAACCTAGGTTAGGGAAAAATTTTTCCCTTGTATTAAATGGAGCTCACAACTCTTTTATCTCTAAACTACCAACATATACATCTATCAATAAAACTATAGAAAAAGGAGAGAGCGAGATTGCTGCTCCCTCTTCTAAAACAGACCTTGGAATAGACTTTAGATACAACTGGAGCAGAGGAGAAATTGGTGTAGAGGCAAAATACAATAATAGAAATAATAGCTATTACGGTTTCAATCAAGAAATGCTTAATACATTGGAGTACCAAACTTTTTTTAAGGGACATAACAATCAATCTTTCATGAGAGACTCCATGAGTAACTCTACAGATATAATTGGAGCAGGATTCTATTTAAAATCTACAAACAAAAATCCAAACAGTTTTTACTACAATGTAAAAGCTCACTACTCACAACTCTCTGGCAATGAAACTCACCTCTATTTTCCTATCTATGGCTCATCGTATCTAAATGGTAGTGGCTTTGCCAAAAATAAACTTGAAGAGAAACATCTAAACCTAGCGCTCACTGCAGGAGCTGGTTTTGCTACTTTTAACAAAATATTAGCTGGCGTAAAATATGAAGCTTCAGACTCTAGATTTAGCGACTCCCTTAACAGGAGCAACCTAGAGATTCATCCAAGATATTCATTCAAAAAGGGGAGATGGGATTTCAATTTAGGATTTAAATACAACATGTTGTGGGAAAAAGACTCTACCAACTATAATATCTATTTTAGCTCTAGCGCACAATTAGAGGTAGTGAACAAAAAGTTGTGGATATATGGTTTAATAGATGGCAAAAACAACTTTATGAATTATCACAAAATGATAGAGTTAAACCCATGGATAAGCCCAGCTACAGATATTCAAAACATTGAGCAACCTGTAATTGCCCGAGTTGGAGTAAAAGGAATTATTAAAGAGAGGGTCTCATTTAATATCTACGGAGGGTACTACGAGTATAACAACCAGCTCTACTTCTATACACAAAAAATGAACTCCTACTCTAAACAATCTCCAGTAAATAGCTTTGGAGCTATATACAAACACCAAAAAAGAACTGGTTTGGGGGCCGAGCTCTCTTACCACAGCAAAAGTTTTGAAGGAGCTGTAAATGCCAATCTATATAGCTTTAAAGACAAAAACAATATGACAGATAACCACTTTAACTACTCTCCTTTTGAAGTTAAAGCAATAGGGCGTTATAACTGGAGAGAGAGAATTATTGCAAAAGCTACTTTTAACTATATCCAAAAAAGACCAGGGTTAACAGATGAAAATCTCTCTCTTTCTAGTAGCTACCCAGCATCGGGAATACATCCAACCATCTTCATTCCATCCTATGCACTGTTAGATTTAAATCTCTCATATGTTTATAATAAAAACTTAACTTTTTTCATTCAACTTAATAATATTTTAAGCTCAAAACAGTTTGAATATACCAACTATTCAATGCCAGGGTTTAATGGGGGTGCAGGACTCTCTTTTAAACTCTGATAAACAGACAATTAAATAATAACAAAAACCTAATAATAAGCACAGAATTATTAGGTTTTTTTTCTGTTTTGTATTATCTTTGTTTCTTTAAAATTAGAGTATAAAAAGATGAATGAAAATGTGTCCACATTGGCCGATGGCCAATATTCAGCAGAGAATATTCAAGTTCTAGAGGGTTTAGAGGCGGTAAGAAAAAGACCTTCAATGTATATTGGAGATATTGGTTCTAGAGGTCTTCACCATTTAGTATATGAAGTAGTAGACAACTCAATTGACGAGGCATTAGCAGGGTACTGCTCAAACATAGAGGTAGTTATTAACCCAGATGGCTCAATAACAGTATCTGACGATGGTAGAGGAATACCTACAGACATGCACGAAAAAGAGGGCAGAAGTGCTCTTGAAGTTGTTTTGACTGTTTTACACGCAGGGGGTAAGTTTTCTAAAGACTCCTATAAAGTATCTGGGGGGTTACACGGTGTTGGAGTCTCATGCGTAAATGCGCTTTCCATTCAACTTATTGCCGATATCCACCGCGAAGGCAAGCATTTTCGCCAAGAGTTTAGCAAAGGTATCCCTCAATATCCGGTTAAAGTAGTGGGAGAGACTCAAAAAAGGGGTACAATCATAACTTTCAAACCAGACCCAGAAATATTTGTATTAGGAATTCCTTATAACTACGATATATTAGCTGCAAGATTAAGAGAGCTAGCATTCCTCAATAAAGGAATTACACTTACTCTCACAGATTTAAGAGAAAACATCTCTGAAAACAACTCTAATGAAGAAGAGAATGATACTGAAAACAAAGTACAGCATAGAACCAACACTTTTTATTCAGACCTCGGCCTATTAGAATTTGTAAAATACTTAGATGGTACTCGCGACAAACTTACAGAAAACCCTATATATCTAGAGACAGATAAAACCGGGATTCCCATTGAAATAGCAATGCAATATAACTCTGGGTTTTCAGAAAATATTCACTCCTACGTAAACAATATCAATACTATTGAGGGTGGTACACACCTTACGGGTTTTCGTAGAGGTCTCACAACAACACTTAAAAGTTATGCCGATAAGAGTGGGCTACTTTCAAAACTAAAGTTTGATATTGATGCTTCAGACTTTCGTGAGGGGCTAACAGCAATTATCTCTGTAAAAGTTCAGGAGCCTCAATTTGAAGGTCAAACAAAAACAAAACTAGGCAATTCAGAGGTCTCGGCAGCAGTTTCCCAAGCTACTACAAGTGCTCTAGAAAACTACTTAGAAGAGAATCCAAGAGATGCAAAAACCATAATAGATAAAGTTATTATGGCAGCCACTGCAAGGCATGCAGCCCGTAAAGCTAGAGAGATGGTTCAACGCAAAACTGTTATGTCTGGCTCTGGGCTCCCTGGTAAACTTGCAGACTGCTCTAATAGAGACCCTGCTGTTTCAGAAATCTTTATTGTTGAGGGAGACTCTGCAGGTGGCACAGCAAAAAGTGGAAGAGATAGAGACTTCCAAGCAATTCTTCCACTAAGAGGTAAGATTCTTAATGTAGAGAAAGCTATGGAACACAGAATATTCGACAGTGAAGAGATTAGAAATATCTACACGGCTCTTGGTGTAACAATAGGTACAGAAGAAGATAGCAAAGCTCTAAATCTTACCAAACTAAGATATCATAAAGTGATAATAATGACAGATGCCGACGTAGACGGCAGCCACATTGCTACGCTTATTCTTACATTCTTCTTTCGTTATATGCAAGATCTTATTAAAAATGGCCACGTCTATATTGGCACTCCCCCTCTCTACTTAGTTAGAAAAGGGAAACAAGAGCAGTATTGCTGGAGTGAAAAAGAGAGAGAAGAGGCTGTTCTTAAAATAGGTAAAGGCAAAGAGACAGGAGTACATGTTCAAAGATACAAAGGTCTTGGAGAGATGAATGCTATTCAACTTTGGGATACAACAATGAACCCAGAGACAAGACTTCTGCGCCAAGTACACATAGATAACGCCGTTGAAGCAGACAGAATCTTCTCTATGCTCATGGGAGACGAGGTTCCACCTAGACGCGAATTTATTGAAACTCATGCAAAGTATGCCAATATTGATAGTTAACTATTATAGAAATATTTTTGCTCTACTAATAATTACACTTTTAATATCGTTAAATGCCAATGCATTTTCTAAAAGAAAAAGAGCAGTTGAGGTAAAGTACATTCCCGTTCGAACAGTTGCTTTACCCTCTCCTACTCCTTTTAACCCATATTCTTATGGGCCACTCTCTAAATTAACTAATACTACAGAGATAGTACCAATCTATGACTATCTAAGAACTATAGAGTTTTCAGATCTTCCAGAAGAGTACGATATATGGAGCAGTGCTAAAGTTAACCCCTATCAAGTAGACCTTACAGATATGGCAGATACTGTTATAATAGATCTCTCTAGCTACTATCCTCCCTCAGAAAAAAAAATAACCTCAAACTTTGGGTTTCGTAGATGGAGGCATCACTATGGAATAGATTTAAAGGTTCATAGAGGAGATAGCATATACAACGCTTTCGACGGAGTAGTCAGAATTACTAAAAGAGCTAGAGACTACGGCAACTACGTAGTTGTTAGGCACTTTAATGGATTAGAAACTCTCTATGCCCATCTGAATAAGATAACTGTTAAGCCAGGAGATACTTTAAAAGCAGGAACTCCATTAGGTTTAGGGGGGAGCACAGGACGCTCCACTGGCTACCATTTACATTTTGAAGTAAGATATTTGGGAAACCCCATTAACCCAAACGATATTATAGATTTCAATTCTCACTCCGTTATAAATAGTGTGCTTGCACTTAATGCACAGCACTTTGAATATAAAAAAGAGATTGCTAAAATTAGATTCTGGAGAGTAAAAAGCGGCGATTCCCTTAGCAGGATTGCAGCTCGCACAGGTATTTCAATCTCAAAGCTCTGCTCACTTAACGGAATTAGCAGAAACTCCATTTTAAGAATAGGACAAAGAATAAGATACACATAATCAATTATTAACTATGGATATTTTTGATAGAATTTCAAATGACCAAGGTGGTCCACTAGGACAGTACCGTAAAAAATCTCATGGATATTTTACATATCCTAAACTTGAAGGGCCAATAGAGCCTAAAATGATGTTCAACGGCACCGAAATGCTTGCATGGACTTTTAACAACTACTTAGGGCTGGCTAACCACCCCGAGGTAATGAAGGCCGATGCCGAAGCTGCTAAAAAGTGGGGGTTTGCTTACCCTATGGGAGCTAGAATGATGAGCGGGCATACCCAACTTCATGAGAAGCTAGAGGGAGTTCTTGCAAAGTTCGAGAAGAAAGAAGATGCATTTCTCTTTAACTTTGGATACCAAGGAATGGTCTCTACTATAGATGCTCTAGTTAATCGCCACGATATTATAGTCTATGACTCAGAAGCTCACGCCTGTATTATGGACGGAGTTAGGCTGCACATGGGCCAAAGAATTGTTTACCCTCACAACGATATTGAGAAGTGCGAAAAAGCCCTTGAAAGAGCCTCTAGACTTGTAGAGAAAACTGGTGGAGGAATTTTACTTATTACAGAGGGTGTTTATGGAATGACAGGAGACCTTGGAATTCTAGACGAAATAGTTAAACTTAAGAAGAAATATAACTTTAGAATTATTATAGACGACGCTCACGGATTTGGTGTTATGGGAGATAACGGCCGAGGTACATCTGAACACTATAATGTTATGGACCAAATAGATCTCTACTTTGGTGCTTTTGCTAAATCTATGGCAACTATTGGAGGTTTTGTTGCAGGACCAAAAGAGATAATAGATTATTTACGCTATAACCTTCGCTCTCAAATCTACGCTAAATCGCTACCAATGGCTATTGTAGAAGGGTGCTTGAAACGTATGGAAATGATTGAAACCATGCCCGAACTACGTGAAAAATTGTGGACAGTTACTCGTGCAATGCAAAATGGATTACGCGAAAGAGGCTTCAACATTGGTAAAGCAGAAGCTTGTGTAACACCAGTATTCCTTGAAGGAAACTTAGCAGAGGCCACAAACATACTTATAGATCTACGTAATAACTACAAAATTTTCTGTTCGGCAGTTATCTATCCAGTTGTACCAAGAGGAGTTATTATGTTCCGTCTTATACCAACAGCAATGCACTCACTAGAGCATGTAGAGTACACCTTAAATGCTTTTGGCGAAATACAAGAGAAGCTAAAAGCTGGCAAATACAAAGCCGAAGAGATGAAAAACATGGCAATAGAAGATTAATTGCTTAAAATACTATAATGTTCAAAGATAAAGTTGTAATAATAACAGGAGCCAGTTCTGGAATAGGAATGGCAACAGCCACAGAGTTTGCAAAAAAAGGAGCAAAAATTATAATTGCAGCCAGAAGCCTTAACAAACTAGAGGCTCTAAAGCAAGAGCTCTCCTCTTTTACAGAGGTTCTTGCTATTAAATGCGACGTTACTATTGAAGAGGAGTGTAAAAACCTTGTACAAGATACAGTTAGTGCTTTTGGCAAGATAGATATTCTTGTAAATAATGCAGGAATATCTATGAGAGCTCTTTTCAAAGATCTTGAACTAAAAGTAATTAAACAACTAATGGATGTAAATTTTTGGGGCACTGTCTACTGTACAAAGTATGCTCTGCCCCATATTTTACAACAAAAAGGCTCTGTAGTAGGAGTTGTCTCTATAGCAGCATTCAAAGGGCTACCCGCCCGTACTGGTTATTCAGCCTCAAAATTTGCCGTCTATGGTTTTTTAGATACCCTTAGAATAGAGCACCTAAAAGACAACCTACATGTAATGATTTTTGCCCCTGGCTTTACCACCTCTAACATTAGAGAAGCAGCTCTAGTAGCAGATGGAAGCAAACAGGGAGACACACCAAGAGACGAGGGCAAAATGATGAGCTCCCATGAGTGTGCATTGCATCTACTAAAAGGCATCAAAAAACGAAAAGCCCAAGTTGTACTCACCCCTATTGGCAACCTACTAGTAATCTTAAATAAATTCTTCCCACGCCTAGTAGACCGCCTAGAATACAACTTCATGAAAAAAGAGCCCGGCTCACCACTCAAATAAGACAAACAGAACAAAAACTTGCAACTATTTTATCTGATTTTTCCCTAGAAGACGATTTCCCGGGAGATGATTACTCATAACTTATTCACAGTGTGGTAGTTAGTTTTTGAAAATAAGCCCTTTTGGGCTCATTTAGAAAAATTAAATACCTGGTTACTAGATGTTTACTTGTAATCATCTCCTGGCAAAGTTTGCTCTGCTCTGCTCACCAGCAGCTAATAGCCAATAGCATTATAAAAAATTTCATAAATAAAATAATCATTATTATGGGAAGCAAAGCTAGGTGGGAAACTGTTTATATTAACGAAAAGGGTACCACTATTTCTCATCCAAAAGTATACCACTTTAATATAATATCAAAGTTTACTAGCCAAAGGGAGTATAAGGTTTATTATGAGCCTAAGAGCAACTGGAGAAGGGCATATTTCCTCCATAGTCTTTAGAAGTGGAATATTAGACAAAAATCTCTCTTTTAACTTCGATAGTGTTTCTGAATACGCAGAAACTCCTCTAATGGTTCGTGACTCCTCATATGACAATGAACTATTTCAGTTAAAATTAAAAGACTTAAAGGCGTGGAATGAAACCAGTAAAAAAATAATGAGCTGCTTACCTCCTTTTTTTACTCATGAACAGCTAAAAAAGAGCATTCGTAATATATTTCTAGATTCTAAGTTCCCTGTAGATAGCTGGGTAACTACTACCATCCATTGGCTAGCAGACTCCAATTATAAAATTAGATTTGAAGAGAAAACAGCACTATCTGAACGTGTAATATTTCCAGTATCGGCAAACGAGAGTAAAGGAATTGAAGATGCACGATTCGTTAAATTTACATACCCAAACGGAAAGACAACTTACTATGCCACATATACAGCCTATAACGGCAGGCGCGTCTTATCTCAATTAATTGAAACAGCAGATTTTCAAACATTCAAAATGACAACCCTTAATGGAGAAGGCGTAAAGAATAAAGGGATGGCTCTTTTCCCAAGAAAGATAAATGGTAAGTATGCTATGCTCACTAGACAAGATGGCGAAAATAACCACATAATGTTTTCAGATAATTTACATTTTTGGGACAAATCTACACTCCTTCAAGAGCCTGAACAGCCATGGGAATTCATTCAAATAGGCAACTGCGGTTCGCCCATAGAAACAGATAGAGGTTGGCTAGTGATAACTCATGGTGTAGGAAACATGCGCCAATACTCTATTGGAGTAATATTGCTAGACTTAGAAGACCCTACAAAGGTAATTGCACAGTTAGAAGAGCCACTTATGACTGCTAACCAAGAAGAGAGAGAAGGCTATGTGCCCAATGTTATCTATTCATGTGGGAGCATGTTGGTAAATGAGAGTTTAATTATCCCTTACGCAATGTCTGATGTTGCATCTCGCATTGCTATTGTAGATGTGAATGATTTATTTAAGAAAATGAAGTTTATATTGAAGTAGATTTAATATTCGCTACCAATTTTTCTATCAATAGTTTTCTGGCCTCTATGCTTGCCCAACCTATGTGTGGTGTGAGCACTATTTTCTCTGGATTTTTTAGTGAGAGATATGGGTGACCCTCTGGGATAGGCTCATCTTCATAGACATCTATGACGGCTCCAGCTATTAAGCCATAGTTGAGAGCTTGCGCCAGCTCCTTTTCATTTACTATACCGCCTCGGCCCATATTAATTAAAAGTGCGCTGGTTTTCATTGCCTTAAGCTCTTTTAAAGAGATTAAATTTTGAGTTTTCTCATTTAATGGAGAGTGGATAGAGACAATATCGCTCTTTGCAAGTAGCTCGCTAAGAGAGACAGAGGGGTACTCTTTACAGTGAGCAACTCCTCCTGTAGAGTAGTAAAAAACATTGCAACCAAAAGCAGATGCAATTGCAGCTACTCTTTTGCCTATATTTCCCATTCCAATTATACCAAAATTCTTTCCCTTAAGCTCAAAAAAAGAGCGGCCGGTATCTGTAAAGTGGCCACTATTAGAGTAGCTACCATCTTTAACTATAGAGTCAAAATAGATACTACTATTTATCAATGTCAAAAGCGATCCAAAAGTAATTTGAGCCACACTATCTGTAGAGTAATTTACAACATTTTTAACAGGAATGCCTTTTTTAGTGGCATATTCACTATCTATATTGTTTGTTCCAGTAGCTGCCACACATATTAATTTGAGATTTTGAGCAGAGTCAATCTCTCTCTTCCCTAGCTTAACTTTATTCACTATTACTACATGAGCGTCTTTAATTCTTGATATTACATCACTCTCTTCTGTCAATGAATAACTCACAAACGTTCCTAACTTCTCTAACTCAGAAAAATTGGCATCTTCTCCTAATGTAGCTGCATCTAGAAAAACTATCTTCATTTTATATTTTTTTTGTGTGCACAAAATTAACTAATAAAAATGGTCTCCCAAAGCTAATTTTTTAAAACTATCTTTGTATTTAAAATATAGATATGAGTAAACGGCTAACCAGATATCTCTTTTCACTAACTATGGCTCTTTGCGTTTATACATTAGCTATTTGTCAAGAGAACTACCAAGTAAGAAAAGTCTCTTTTAAAGGAAATGAGAACTTAGAAAAAAGTTTCTTGCTAGATAATATGACACTAAAAGAGGTCTCGTCTTTACAGCTTTTATTTACTAAAACAGAGCCTTATTTCTACAGTAATGAATTGATGGATGCCCATCTTAAGAGAATAGTTTCAATTTATCAAAGTGAAGGCTTTATAGATGCCACTGCTACTCTATTACCCTTAAAAGTTAACCACAAAAAAGAGAGGGTAAATATAAACATAGAGATAGTAGAGGGCTCGCCTATTATTGTTGACTCTCTCTCCTTTATAGTCAAAGGAGAGCTCCCCTCTTCGAAAGTAGATTCTATTACTAAAAGTGTAACAAAACGCCTTAACTTACTAAAAACAAAGAGATTTAGAGATCAATTATTACTAAAAGATATAGAGATTATAGAAAAAACCTTTAGGGATTTAGGATATGCCTACGCTAAAGTAGAGTATAGTTTAAACTTGAATCTTAAAGAGTACTTAACAGACATAGAGTACACTATAAATAGTGGTGAATTGTGTTATATTGGAGAGACCACTATTAAGGGTAATAACCACATCTCTCAAAAAACTATTAGAAAACAGATCTCTTATAAAGAGGGAGAGCTATATAATAAATCTATTCTAGAAAAAACTCGTGAAAATTTATATGCTCTTCAACTTTTTAAAGTAGCTTCAATAATGCCCCAGACCAACTTAGAAACATCTAAGAGCCCAATTCCTGTTACTATCTATCTAGAAGAGGCCCCTAGATTCTCTTCAAAGTTTGGAGTAGGGTATGGGACAGAAGATAGACTCCGAGCTTTTGCAGACCTTAATTTCAAAGGATTATTAGGGGGTGCCCGTAGGCTAAACCTCTACATCAAACACTCTTATATTGAGCCTTACTCTGTAAACCTACGCTGGATTGAGCACCAATTTATAGGCAGAAACAGCTCAATTGTTGTAAATCCCTTTATACAACGTAAAAAAGAACCAGGATACGATATTCGCTCATACGGTGTGAATGTACCTATAAATTATAAAATAACCTCCTCTTTAAATAGCACTTTTACATACTATTTAGAAAATGTAAAACAACATGTAGAGAAAGATGACAATCAATCTATTAATACAGAAGAAGAGAAGTTGCTTTATAATAAATCTGGTGTTTTAATTTCTGCCTTTTTTAACAATTCAAAGCCTCAGTTCTCTCCAACTAAAGGGAGTTACCTTTCGGTTGGTCTAAAACTAAATGGATACCTATTTGGTGGAAAGTTTAACTACAGCCGCTTATGGAGTGAATTTAGGAGATATCAAGAGGTAGGAAACATTGTACTTGCATTTAGAGCACTAGTAGGTGGAATTCATTCTAAAGATAGCTCTAACTTTATTCCTGTAGAAGATAGATTCTATTCAGGAGGGAGCAACTCTGTTAGAGGGTGGAACAGATCTCAATTGGGGCCTAAGAGAGAGAGCGGAACCCCATTAGGTGGTAATAGTGTGCTGGAAGCAAATATAGAGGCTAGGGTCCCTCTCTTTTGGCGTATTAATGGAGTAGCTTTTATAGATGCAGGAAATGTATGGAGACACTCTTTCAAATATAACTTAAGAGAACTTGCATATGCAATTGGCGCAGGAATTAGAATTGAAACTCCTATTGGCCCAATTAGATTCGACGTTGGTTTTCCTATTAGAAATGAGAAGAAAAAGCCCCAGTTTTTTATTAGTGTAGGTCAAGCATTTTAGTATGAGAAAAGTTGTTAAATATATAAGTAGACTGTTGCTAATTACTATAGCCTCTATTACATTTTTACTAGTTATAACTGCCCTTTTTATTCAAACCAACTATTTCAAAAGTAGAGTTCCAGCAATAATTGAAAAAGGTGCAGCCTCCTATTTAAGTGTAACCCTAAAAATAGAAAAAGTAGATGGAAATTTCTTTAAAGGTTTTATTTTAACAGATATTCTATTATTAGACGGGCAAGATAGTGTTGCCTATATTCCTAAACTAAGCGCAAGTTATAACCTATACCAACTTCTAAAGAATAGGTTAGAGATAACCTCTATAACTATAGAGCACCCATCGCTCTTTTTAAAGCAAACAAAAGAGTCTATTTGGAATATTCAAAAGATTTTAATGCCGCCAAAAAGTAGTAACACAGACACCACAAGCAGTAGTACAGATACTACAAGCAGTTCATTTTCAATAGATATAAAACAGTTCTCTATTGAAGAGGGTCTAGTAAAAATAGAATCGGCACAAACAGTCTTCCCAAAAAGAGTAGAAAGTATAGACCTTAATCTCTCGCTCTTTTATTCAGAAGAGTCTAAGAATCTTAAGCTTCATAAATTCAATCTTGAAACTCAAGAGCCAAACCTACTATTGAAAGAGCTAACAGCTACTATTACTGGTAATAAAAAAGGAGTTAAGTTAAATGACCTTGAGATAGAGACAGCTTATAACCAAATATATGCAAACGGAAGTTACTATCTAGATCCCAAACTCATTGGAGAGTTTATACTAACCACAGAGCCAATTAGTTTCAATGAATTTAGCTACTACATGTCTGGTGTTAAAATAGATGTAAACCCTACTCTTGAATTAATTGCTAATGCACAAAACAACTCTTTACTTACATCAATACAACTAAACAGTCAAAAGAGCGGTGCTGAACCAAATAAAAAAGAGAAAAACCAGAGCATAAAATTAGAGATAGATTTAGATAATTTTCCTGCAATTATATATGACAAGAGAGATTCACTAATTAAGTATAAAATAATAGGTAAGTTATTTAATCTAAACTTAGCTAATTGGGGTGCAGCTCCAGAGATGGATTACCAAATAAATGGGAGTTTACTTGCAAAGGGAATGGGTGCCAATCCAGAAACATTAGTCACCAGAATAGAAGGAAACTTTAAAAACAGTATAATAGAAAATCACAAAGTAGATCTAATAGACTTTGAACTTGATATAGAGAGAGGAGACCTTAGAGGCAATGGAGTGGGCCGAGGTGCATTTGGAGAGATAAGTATAACTCCTACTATAGAAGGTTTTTTTAAAAAGAGGCCCTCATATAGCCTTCAATTAATGGCAAAAGATCTAAATTTAGAACTTATAACTGGGCAAGAAAGCCTTACATCTAACTTAAACCTTAAAGGCAGCATTAATGGAAATGGGTTTGACCCCAAAACTCTTAATGCAAAAGCAAATATAGCTATTGGAAAATCTAACATAGCAGAGATTTCAATTGACACAGCATTAGCAAGCCTAACATACTCTTTTGAAAACTTATTAATAGAGAAGTTTAATTTAAAGACTAAATCACTCACAGTAGATGCTAGTGGCAACTACTCACCTAATTCAACCTCAAATATAACCCTAACAGCTCATCTTCAAAACCTAGATGAGTTTGACTCCTACATACCCATAGAGGGGTTAAAAACTGGAAATATCTTTCTAGATACTAAAGCTCTTTTAACAGAGAAAGATACAGTAGTAAATGCCAATTTAGTAATTAATAACATAAGAAATAACAGCTTGCAAATAGACTCTATAACCGCAGTTGTAACCTCTAGTTTAGACTCTGCTTCTATTTATGGCACTCTTGCCAATACAGAGATAAGCACCAATTTTAATACAGCAATAAACTGGAGAGATCAATTGAAAGTAAGATTAGATAGTTGGTTATTAAACTATAAACAGGCACAATGGTCTCTAAAAGAGTCTCCCGCATATTTTACAATAGATTCAACAACTTATACTGTAGAGAACTTTAAATTAGCCCCCAACGGAAATGATAGCTTAGGCTACATATGGGTAAATGGGTTTTACAGTACAGACTCTAATGAAGGGCTAGATTTGAAAGTTGCCAATCTTAATATTCAAGAGATAACAAAGCTAACAGGCCAAGAGATAGATGCAACAGGAGATATCAACATTGACTTATCACTTAAAGGGAGTGCCTCATCTCCCCTACTAACAGGGAATTTCTCAATTAACCAACCTGTTTTTAATGAGTACACAATTAATAAATTCCAAACAGACATAGATTACCAAGAGAACTGCCTAAGTTTAGAGGGAATTATAGCTCCAAGAGATAGTGGCCGAATAGAGTTAACAGCTCAAATACCATTACAATTAAGGCTAGATAGCATAAGCTATAAGCTTAACCCAGAAGATAGTATTTCTGGCACACTGTTTATAGACAAATTTCCATTGTCACTGTTTCAAACATTAAACTTAGCAGAAGAGATTAATGGATATATAGAGGGCTCGGCAAGTATAAACGGGCCGCTCAACTCTTTAAACCCCTATGGCAGCTTTCGCCTTACAAACGCCTCATTTAAAATACCTCAATATGGAATAGATTATAACAAAGTACTCTTTAACACAAGCCTACAGAAAGAGAAAATTATTATAGACACATTTCAGATACACTCATTAAAAGGAGAAGTAACAGCACAAGGGCAAGTAGATTTTATCTCTGATTTTTATAAAGGTAAAGTAAGAAACTCAACTATAAAGATAGCTTTCAACCAGTTTAGCCCCTTCAATCATAAACAATTCAATATGCAACTCTCTGGAGATGCATCTATCTCTGGGGAAAAAGGAGAAGTACTCTTTGGTGGAGATATAACAGTTCCTAAAGCAGAAATTAACCTCCCGTACCTATTTAATTTAATGGGCAAATTCAATAGCCCAACAATGCCAAAATCTATATTAATGCAAGAGATAGAGCGGCAAAAAGAGCTATCAGATTCAACAACAAATATTGTCCCACTAAAAAGTATTAATCTAAGCGATTCTGCAACCATAGATTATTTAAAAAACTTTACTGGCAAACTTAATCTCACTATCCCCCGCAACACCTGGGTCAAAAACAACGAGATGCGTATTGAACTCTCTGGAGATCTTGAACTAATAAAAAACCGAGAATTTTTCGAACTCTTTGGCACTGTAAATGTGGTTAGAGGCCAATACCAAATATTTGGCAAAACATTTAAAATAGACCAAGGCACAGTAACTTTCCAAGGGGGAGAAGATTATCTTTTCCAGCTCAACTTAGATGCTAGTTACATTTTTAGAAATTCAGATAAAATTGAGCAGAAACTAGCAGTTAATTTACATGGCACAATAGATAACCCAAAAGTGAATTTTACTCTAGACGGGAACTCAATAGAAGAGGGAGATGCACTCTCTTATATCTTTTTTGGGAGCTCTCTCAACCAACTTTCTATTAGCCAACAAGAGAATATCTCTGGAGCAAGCAAAGCCAGCATAGCAGGGAGCGCTGCAGCCTCTTTACTCTCTTCACAACTAACCAAATTCTTAGGCGATAAGCTAAATGTAGATTATATAGAGGTAAAAAGTAATGGCAACTTTAGTAATGCCACTGTAACTGTAGGGAAATACATTACCAATGATATTTTTGTTAGCTACGAAAAAAGATTTGGAGAGACTCACCAAGAAGAGATTGATAAATATGAGGTTAAACTAGAGTACCTTATCTCAAAATTTCTGTTCCTACAGTTGAACAACTCCTCTAGCGAGAGTGGCTTTGATGTGATTTTTAAGATTGAATCTAAATAAGGAGTTCATAGAAAGGCTAATTGAAAAATAAAACTTTAGATACAGCTTTAAAGTTGTGGAATACATCCTTCTCTATTAGACAGAATGGCACAGATATAATTTGTGCCATAAATAAAAAACCATATCTTTAGTGAACAGTTCAACGTAGCAAAAGATAAGTAGATACATAAGAGTGATTGTGGCGAGCTATTAAATAAATAACAGCTTAGCCACTTTTTTTACAGCGGTAGCTGTAGAGCAAATAGGATTTCTACATTAACAAATAAATTATGAATAATATTATAAAGCGTATTGAACATACTCTAGTATTAGGGATATTAATTTTTATTTCAGTTATTTTAATCCTTGCCTTTATTGATATTGCTTATGTTATAACACAGTAGATATTTTCTACCCCTAAATTTATTATAGATGCTAATGGATTATTGGATTTGTTTAGTCTATTTCTTGTTTTACTAATTGGCCTTGAGCTATTAGAAACGGTAAAAGCATATTTTAAAGAAGATATTGTTCATGTAGAATATATAATACTTGTTGCAATAATAGCCCTTGCGAGAAAAGTTATTGTTTGGGATTTTGACAAGTACAGTAATGAGGAGTTACTAAATACTCCCCACTCATAGGACAGGTACTCGCTATTTCTAAGTAAATCTCTCATAGCCTTAGGTGGTTAAAATTACGATTATTTTTTTATTAATTTCAAACTTTTGAATTATTTTAAG
>Ga0265293_10001873_pt1 | contig 44318 bp, 39 predicted proteins | sample Munlanlewell138R_FD_192505 | JGI IMG/M metagenome (GOLD analysis project Ga0265293, IMG submission 192505) | Leachate microbial communities from a municipal landfill in Southern Ontario, Canada - Leachate well 138R | ecosystem: Engineered > Solid waste > Landfill > Unclassified | place: Canada... | reverse complement strand
TGGCCTGGGGGTTGTCGATGGTGAAGCCCTGCTTCTCGATGGTGTCGACGAAGTCGATCGAGGCGCCCTCCACGTACGGCGCGCTCATCCGGTCGACGGTCAGGTTGACGCCCTCGAACTCGACGGTCAGGTCGCCGTCGAGCGTCCGGTCGTCGAAGTACAGGTTGTACCGCAGTCCGGCGCAGCCACCCGGCTGCACGGCGATACGAAGCGCCAGGTCGTCGCGGCCCTCCTGGTCGAGCAGTGACTTCGCCTTGGCGGCGGCGGCAGAGGTCAGGATCACACCATGCGTGGTGGTCGCCGACTCGTCCTGAACAGTCATTACCTTCTCCCTCGGGTTCCCATGCGGGTTGCTTTCCGGCGGGTGGGTCGCGGTGACCACACTTACCACCGACTTTTCTAACGGTACCTCCTCGCCCTGCTATTCCCGTAGTTCTGCCGACAGTCCGGCCGGCGCGGCCGGGTATGTGCCGGAGCACCCGATGCTGCGAAGTAACCTGGCAGGCGTGAAGCTGCTGGGTCGAAAGAACGGCGACGGCGACACCAATCCGGCTGACGAACCCGGTTCGGAGTCGACCGTCGAGGAAACCTCGGACGTCGAGACGGCCGAATCAACCGGGACCACCGCGCCCAAGGGCCGCCCGACGCCCAAGCGCGACGAGGGTCGCCGCCGCGGGCCGGTGGCCCCCGCCCCGCTGACGACGGCGGAGGCCCGCAAGCGCCGCAAGGAACTCGCCGGGCCGAAGCTGCCCAAGGCCGAACGCAAGGCCGCGCGCCTCGAGCGCCGCGCCAAGTTGAACGAGAACCGCGAGCGGATGATGGCCGGCGAGGAGGGCTATCTGCTGCCCCGCGACAAGGGTCCGGTGCGCAAGTACGTCCGCGACCTCGTCGACTCCCGCCGCAACGTGCTGGGCCTGTTCATGCCCGCCGCCCTGGTGATGATCTTCTCGATGCTCGCGGTGCCGCAGGTGCAGTACTACGTCTCCCCCGCCATGCTGATCCTGATGGCGATGATGGCGGTCGACGCGATCGTGCTGTCCCGGTGGGTCAACAAGTTGGTGGACGCGAAGTTCCCGGACAACACCGAGAGCAATTGGCGCCTCGGCTTCTACGCCGCCGGGCGCGCCTCGCAGATTCGCCGGATGCGCGCCCCGAAGCCGCAGGTCAACCGCGGCGACAAGATCTCCTGACCCGCGATGGCAGCAGCCTGATGGCGGCCTCGGTGTTTCCCGAGGTGGCCGCGCCGGACGCCGACGCCGCCGCGGCCGCGCGCGCTCGCCAGGGCCGGTTGACCAAGCCGACCGGCTCGCTGGGCCGCCTCGAGGAGCTGTCCGCCTGGGTGGCCGGCTGCCAGGGCCAGTGTCCGCCGGCACAGTTCGAGCGGGCCCGGGTGGTGGTGTTCTGCGGCGACCACGGCGTCGCGCGCGGCGGGGTCTCCGCCTACCCGCCCGAGGTGACCGCCCAGATGGTGCGCAACATCGCCGACGGCGGCGCGGCGATCAACGTGCTGGCCGAGGTGGCCGGGGCCGGCGTGCGGGTGGTCGACATCGCCGTCGACGGCGAGCCGGACGACCCGGCCGTCGGCGCGCACAAGGTGCGCCGCTCCAGCGGCGACATCTCCACCGCCGACGCGTTGACCGAGGACGAGGTGACCGCCGCGCTCGAGGCGGGCAGGACCATCGCCGACGAGGAGGTCGACTCCGGTGCGGACCTGCTGATCGCCGGCGACATGGGGATCGGGAACACCACGGCCGCAACCGTTCTGGTGTGCGCCCTGACCAACACCGAACCGGTGGCGGCGATCGGCCGCGGGACCGGGATCGACGACGCTGGCTGGATGCGCAAGACCGCCGCGGTGCGCGATGCGCTCTACCGCGCCCACCCGGTGCGCTCGGATCCGGTGGGGCTGCTGCGGGTGGGCGGCGGCGCCGACCTGGCCGCGATCGCGGGTTTTCTGGCCCAGGCCGCGGTCCGCCGCACCCCGGTGCTGCTCGACGGGATCGTCGTGACCGCCGCCGCGCTGGCCGCCGAGGCGCTTGCCCCCGGTGCGCGCGCCTGGTGGCAGGCCGGGCACCGGTCCACCGAACCGGCCCACACCCTGGCGTTGGCGCAGCTGGAACTGCAGCCCATCCTCGATCTCGGACTGCACCTGGGCGAGGGCACCGGCGCGGCGCTGGCGCTGCCGGTGCTGCGGGCCGCGACGGCGACCCTGGCGTCGATGGCGACCTTCGACTCCGCCGGGATCTCCGGTCAGCCGGATTCGTGATCGGCTCGCTGACAACCAGTTTCGCGTTCGCGACGGTGCTGCCGCTGCGCGGCGGGGCACCGTTCGGCCGGGGCGAGGTGACCGCGCTGCCGGTGGTCGGGGTGGCGCTGGGCGCGCTGGCCGCCGCGGTGGTGTGCGCGGGGGCCTACCTGTTCGGCGCGGGCAACCCGATCGGCGGACTGCTGGCCGTGGCGGTGTTGCTGCTGGCGACCCGGGGTCTGCACCTCGACGGCCTGGCCGACACCGCCGACGGCCTGGGCTGCTACGGCCCGCCCGAGCGGGCGCTGGCCGTCATGCGCGACGGCGGCGCCGGGCCCTTCGGGGTGGCCGCGGTGGTGCTCGCGATCGCGCTGCAGGCGCTGACCTTCACCGAACTGTCCTGGCTGGGCATCGTCGTGGCGGTGGCCGCGGGGCGGGTCGCGGCGGTGGTGGTGTGCCGCCGCGGGGTACCGGCCGCCCCCGGCAGCACCCTGGGCGCCATGGCCGCGGGCACCCAGCCGCGCTGGGTCGTCGCGGCCTGGGCCGTCGCGCTGGCGGTGGCCGCGGGCTTCGCCGCCCCGCGGCCGTGGCAGGGCCCGGCGGTGGTGCTGGCCGTGTTGGTGCTGGTTGCGCTGCTGGTACAGCACTGCGTGCGCCGGTTCGGCGGGATCACCGGCGACGTGCTGGGCGCCGCGGTCGAGGTGACCGCGACGCTGACCGCGCTCGGCCTGGCGATCGGCTAGCTGAGCCGCGCCATCCAGCCGTGCGTGTCGGCGAAGGTGCCGCGCTGGATGCCGGTCAGGGTGTCGCGCAGCGCCATGGTGACCTCACCGGGTTCGCCGTCGGCGACGGTGAATTCGGCCTCGCCGCCGTTGTCGTCGTACTTGACCACCGACACCGGGGTGATGACCGCGGCGGTGCCGCACGCGAAGACCTCGGTGATCTCGCCGTCGGCCACGCCCTTGCGCAGTTCCTCGACGTCGATCTTGCGTTCCTCGACGGCGAAGCCCGCGTCGGTGGCCAACTGCAGCAACGAATCCCGCGTGATGCCCGGCAGCAGCGAGCCGGACAGCTCCGGGGTCACCAGCCGGGCCGAGCCGCCGCTGCCGAACACGAAGAACAGGTTCATGCCGCCCATTTCCTCGATGTAGCGGCGCTCGATCGCGTCGAGCCACACCACCTGATCGCAGCCGTGCTCGGCGGCCTCGGCCTGCGCGAGCAGTGAGGCCGCGTAGTTACCGCCGAACTTCGCCGCGCCGGTACCGCCCGGGCTGGCGCGCACGTACTCGGTGGACAGCCACACGCTGACGGGTTTGACGCCGCCCTTGAAGTACGCCCCGGCCGGCGAGCCGATCACCAGGTAGCGGTAGTCGTTGGACGGGCGCACCCCCAGGCCGGGTTCGGTGGCGAAGATGAACGGCCGCAGGTACAGCGACTCCTCGCCGCCGGCCGGCGGGACCCAGTCGGCGTCGACGGCGATGAGCTGGCGCAGCGACTCGATGAACACGTCCTCGGGCAGTTCCGGGATGGCCAGCCGCCGCGCCGAGGTGCGCAACCGGGCGGCGTTGGCCTCGGGCCGGAACGACACGATGGTGCCGTCGGGCCAGCGGTAGGCCTTCAGCCCCTCGAAGACCTCCTGGGCGTAGTGCAGCACGATCGCCGAGGGATCCAGTTCGATGGGCCCGTACGGGACCACCTGCGCGTCGTGCCAACGGCCGTCGCTGTAGCTGATCGACACCATGTGGTCGGTGTGAAAGCGGCCGAACCCCGGGTCGCCCAGAATCTTCGCCCTTACCTTGTCGCTTGCCGGGCTCGGGTTGCGGGCAAGCGAGAACTCAAGAGGGCCGTTGGTCATGGGGGAATTGTATAACTGCGCGCCAACGGGTTATCGGGGGCGGACGTCGACGAACGGCGGGCGGACGACCTCGCACTCCAGTGCCCGTCCGCGCACGTCGACGGTCACCCGCGCGCCGTCCTCGATGCCCGCGGCGGTGTCGATAAGCGCCAGCGCGATCCCGGTCTTCAACGTCGGCGAGAACGTGCCCGACGTCGTGACGCCCACCTGGGTGCCGTCGGCCAGCACGGTCAGATCCGGGCGCAGCACGCCGCGCCCGACCGCCCGCAGCCCGCGCACCAGTCGCCGCGGCCCGGCCTCCTTCTCGGCCAGCAGCGCCGCGCGGCCCCAGAACTGCTCCTTCTTCCAGCCGATCGCCCAGCCGCAGCGGGCCTGCACGGGCGTGATGTCCAGCGACAGCTCGTGGCCGTGCAACGGGTAGCCCATCTCGGTGCGCAGCGTGTCGCGGGCCCCGAGGCCGGCCAGCTCACCCCCGGCCTCGCCGACGGCGGCCACCAGCGCGTCGAACACCGGGGCGGCCTGCTCCCAGGGCGGCAGCAGCTCGTAGCCCTGCTCCCCGGTGTACCCGGTGCGGCACACCCGCACCGGCACGCCGGCGTACTCGGCGTCGGCGTAGCCCATGTAGTCCATGTCGGTGGGCAGGCCCAGGGCCGTCAGCACCTCGGCGCTGCGCGGGCCCTGCACGGCCAGCACGGCCAGCGAGCGGTGCTCGTCGGTGACCGTGATGCCCTGCGGCGCAGCCTCGTTCAGCGCCGCGACCACGGCCGCGGTGTTGGCCGCATTGGGCACCAGGAAGATCTCGTCGTCGGCGACGTAGTAGGCGATCAGGTCGTCGATGACCCCGCCGGATTCGGTGCAGCACATCGTGTACTGGGCCTTGCCGGGCCCGATCCGGTTCAGGTCGTTGGTCAGCGTGGAGTTGACGAAGGCGGCCGCGCCGGGCCCCTTCACCGACGCCTTGCCGAGGTGGCTGACGTCGAACAGGCCGACGTTGGTGCGGGTGGCGGTGTGCTCGCTGACGGTCCCGGCGTAGGACACCGGCATCAGCCAGCCGCCGAACTCGGCGAAGCTCGCGCCGAGTTCGCGGTGGCGGTCCTCGAGGGGCCCGTGCAGCAGGTCAGCTGAGTTGTCGGTCACGGACGTCGAGCCTATCTCGACGGATAGGGTGATGGTCGTGAGCACCAAATATGGCTACCAGTCCCCCGCCGTCACCGTCGCCACCGCGCTGCCCAAGAGCGACGAGAGCTCGGATGTGCTGATCGTCGGTGTGGTCAGCGGAGATCCGGACAACCCCGACGCCAAGACCACCGTGATCGCCGGCGAGTTCCTCGATGCCGGCGCGGTCGCCGAGATCGAGGCGGGCTGTGCGGCGCTGGGCGCCAAGGGCGGCGCCGATCAGGTGACCCGCGTGGTGGCGCCGTCACTGCCGTTCGGCAGCGTGCTGGCCGTCGGCCTCGGCAAGGGGCGCGATGAGTGGCCCGACGACGTGATCCGCCGCGCCGCCGGCACCGCGGCCCGCTCGCTCAACGGCACCGAGGCGGTGTTCACCACCCTCGGCGAGCTGAATCTGGAGGCGACGGTCGAGGGTCTGATCCTGGGCTCCTACCGGTTCACCGAGTTCCGCAGCGCCAAGACCGCGCCCAAGGACAAGGGCCTGCGCAAGATCACCGTGCTGTCGAAGGCCAAGGACGCCAAGAAGCGCGCGGCCCGCGCGGCGGCGGTCGGCACCGCGGTGGCCACCGCCCGCGACTTCGTCAACACCCCGCCCAGCCACCTGTATCCGGCCGAATTCGCCAAGCGCGCCAAGGCTTTGGGTCAGTCGGTCGGCCTCGAGGTGGAGATCCTCAACCGCAAGGCGCTCGAGGAGGCCGGCTTCGGCGGCATCGTCGGCGTCGGGCAGGGCTCGGCGCGGGCGCCGCGGCTGGTCCGGTTGATCCACCGCTCGGGCCGGGCCGACGCCAAGACGGTCGCCCTGGTGGGCAAGGGCATCACCTTCGACACCGGCGGCATCTCGATCAAGCCGGCCGCCTCCATGCACCACATGACCTCCGACATGGGCGGCGCGGCCGCGGTGATCGCCACCGTCGCGCTGGCCGCCCAGCTCGAGCTGCCCATCGACGTCATCGCCACCGTGCCGATGGCCGAGAACATGCCGTCGTCGACCGCGCAGCGCCCCGGCGACGTGCTGACCCAGTACGGCGGCACCACCGTCGAGGTGCTCAACACCGACGCCGAGGGGCGGCTGATCCTGGCCGATGCCATCGTGCGGGCCTGCGAGGACGACCCGGACTACCTGATCGAGACCTCCACGCTGACCGGCGCCCAGACCGTCGCGCTGGGCGCGCGGATCCCCGGCGTGATGGGTTCCGACGAGTTCCGCGATCGGGTCGCGCAGCTGTCCCAGGCCGTCGGCGAGAACGGCTGGCCCATGCCGCTGCCCGATGAGCTCAAGGAGGACCTCAAGTCCACGGTCGCCGATCTGGCCAACGTCAGCTCGACGCGGTTCGCCGGGATGCTGGTCGCCGGGGTGTACCTGCGCGAGTTCGTCGCCGAGGGCGTGCAGTGGGTGCACATCGACATCGCCGGCCCGTCGTACAACACCGGCGGACCGTGGGGCTACACCCCCAAGGGTGGCACCGGCGTGCCGGCCCGGACGATGCTCGCGGTGCTCGAGGACATCGCCGAAAAGGGTTAGAGGGCGTCGGCGCGCGCCGCGCGCCGCAGCGCCCCGGGCACCAGCCGCGATAGGCCATAGACCAGGTGCGCTTCCGGCGTGACGGGCCGCACGGCGGTGCCGTTGTGCACCGCGGCGAGGATGGCCTTGGCCACCTTGTCCGGTGTGTAGCGGCGTCGGGTGAACACCTTCTGGGCCCGCGCCCGCGCGGCGTCGGCGACGTCCACGTCGATGTCGAAGTGCGTGGTGGCGACGATGTTGGTGTCGACGACGCCGGGGCAGATGGTGGTCACACCGATTCCGGCCGAGGCCAATTCGCCGCGCAGGCAGTCGGAGAACATGAAGACGGCGGCCTTGGACGTGCAGTAGGCGTTCATCGAGCCCAGCGGGGCGTAGGCGGCCATCGAGGCCACGTTCACGATGTGCCCGCCGGTGCCGCGCTCGACCATCTTCGCGGCGAACGCCCGGCAGCCGTTGATCACGCCGCCGAGGTTGATGTCGAGCACCCGGTCGAATTGTTCGGGCGGGGTGTCCAGGAATGCCCCGGCCTGCCCCACCCCGGCGTTGTTGACCACCACGTCGGGCACGCCGTGCTCGGCGCAGACTCGCGCGGCGAAGCGCCCCACGGCCTCGGCGTCGGCGACGTCCACCGCGTAGGCGTGCGCCTGGCCGCCGCGCTCGGTGATCTGCGCGGCGGTCTGCTTGGCGTTGGCCTCGTCGATGTCGCTGACCACCACCTCGGCGCCGGCGGCCGCAAAAGCCAGCGCGGTCGCCCGGCCGATGCCGCTGCCCGCACCCGTCACCGCGACCAGGGTGTGGCCGAACGGGCCGCGGGCACGGCCGACCTCGGCGCGTCGCAGCGCCCGGGCCGGCGGCGCACCATCGAGGTGGTCGACGAGTTCGCGGACCGCCTGCGCGATCGCCGGGGCGTGCGAGAACGGCGCCCAGTGCCCGGCGAGCAGATCGCGGCGCCACAGCCGCGGCGACCACCGGGCCTGATCGGCGAACCCGTACGGGCGCACCACCGGGTCCTTGTCGTTGCAGACCAGTTGCACCGGCACGGTGACGTAATGGTCGCGGCGCAGCGTCGGCTTCCGAAAGGCGATGGCGCGGTAGATCTTCATCGAGTTGGCGGCGTCGTCGTCGAACCCGTCGCCGCGGTACTTCGGCGCCCCCGGGGAGTCCTTGGCCTGCAGTCGGCGGGCCAGCCCGGCGCGCATCGCCGCCGGCGCCAGCACGGGCACCGAGAACGGCAGCCAGTAGGACATCCGCGCCGCCAGGCCCAGCGCCTGCGCGAACCTCACGGGACGGTACGGGCGGGCGAGCCCGGACCGGATGAAGGCGCCGAAGTGGTCGGTGCTCGGCCCGGACACCGAGGTGAACGAGGCCACCGTCGCCGACGCTTCCGGGCGGCTCAGGTACTCCCAGACGGCCACCGATCCCCAGTCGTGGGCCAGCACGTGCACCGGGACCCCCGGGCTGTATTCGGCGACGACGGCGGCGAAATCGTCGGCGAGCCGGGCCATGGTGTACTCGCGGACCGGCTTGGGCACCGTCGAGGCGCCCGCGCCGCGGTTGTCGTAGCGGATGATGCGGAACCGGTCGGCCAGCTCGGCGACGACCCCGTCCCACAGGCGGTGCGAGTCGGGCCAGCCGTGGGTCATCACCAGCGGCGGGCCGTCGGGGTTGCCCTCCTCGTAGACCGCGATCCGAATGCCGTCGCCGGCGTCAACGTAGTGCGCTGTGGTCATCCGCAACTCCTGAGTCCGATACCTCCGGTTACCTCATACCGCCGGTACCGGGTTGTCAAGGGTATCGGTCAACTCTCGAGTTCGCGGCGCATCGCACGCTTGCGCTCGATGCGCCGACGGGCGTCGAAGTCCCGCATGCGTTGCGGGTACCCCACCTTCTGCACGTCGTAGACGGGAATCTTCAATTGCGACGAGAGCCGTTGGGCCCCGGCCTCCCCCACGCTGCGCCGCGTCCACTCGCCGTCGCTGGCGATCAGCACCGCGGTCACGTCGGTGACCGTCGTCTTCGGTTCGATGAAGGCCTCCACCCCATGGTGGGTGCCCACCCAGTCACGCAGGTACTTCAGGTCGCCGGTATTTCGCTTCCCGGTCCCGCGGAACCGGTCGAACAAGCCCATGTTTTCGATAGTGCCAGAACCGCGGTTTCGGCCCGGGTTCGTGCCAGACCCCGAGCAGTGACAGGATGGACGACGGACGTTCCAGCTCCGGTTTCTGATGGCGAACACGACGCTGTGGTAAGCCAGAGGACAACCGGTGACAACCACCTTCGAGGAGTCAACTGACATGGCCGTGTCCGTACAGATGCCCGAACTCGGGGAGAGCGTGACCGAAGGGACTGTCACTCGCTGGCTCAAGCAAGAAGGCGACACGGTCGAGGTCGACGAACCCCTGCTCGAGGTCTCCACCGACAAGGTCGACACCGAGATCCCGTCGCCGGTGGCCGGCGTGCTGACCAAGATCGTCGCCCAGGAGGACGACACCGTCGAGGTCGGCGGCGAACTCGCGCAGATCGGTGACGCCGGCGAAGCGGGCGGCTCCGACGAGGCCGCCGAGCCCGAACCGGAACCGGAGGCTCAGGCCGAACCCGAACCCGAACCCGAACCGGAGCCCGAGGCCGAGCCGGCCGCCGCCTCCTCCGGGGGTGGCGATTCCGGCACCTCGGTGACCATGCCCGAGCTCGGCGAGTCCGTCACCGAGGGCACCGTCACCCGCTGGCTGAAGAAGGTCGGCGACTCCGTCGAGGTCGACGAACCCCTGCTCGAGGTCTCCACCGACAAGGTCGACACCGAGATCCCGTCGCCGGTGGCCGGCACGCTGCTGTCCATCAGCGCCGAGGAGGACGACACCGTCGAGGTCGGCGGCGAGCTCGCCAAGATCGGCGACAAGGGCGCCGCCCCGGCCGCCAAGCCGGAACCCAAGCCCGAGCCCAAGCCGGAACCCAAGCCGGAACCCAAGCCGGAACCGAAGCCCGAGCCCGAGGCCACCAAGCCCACCGCGAAGCCGGCCGAGGAGGCCCAGCCGGAGCCCGCGAAGCCCCCGGCGCCGAAGCCCGAGGCCACACCGGAGCCCAAGGCCGCCGCGCCGGCCGGCGGTGCCGACAGCAGCCCATACGTCACCCCGCTGGTGCGCAAGCTGGCCGCCGAAAACGACGTCGACCTGGCGTCGGTGAAGGGCACCGGCGTGGGCGGACGCATCCGAAAGCAGGACGTCCTGGCCGCCGCCGAGGCCAAGAAGGCCCCGGCCGCCCCCGCCCCGGCCGCCGCGTCGAGCGCACCGGCCGCCTCGGCGCCGGCGCCCGCCGCCCCGAGCCCGCTGGCGCATCTGCGCGGCAGCACGCAGAAGGCGAACCGGATCCGCCAGATCACCGCCAAGAAGACCCGCGAATCGCTGCAGGCCACCGCGCAGCTGACGCAGACCCACGAGGTCGACATGACCAAGATCGTGGCGCTGCGGGCCAAGGCCAAGCAGGACTTCAGCGAGCGCGAGGGCGTCAACCTGACGTACCTGCCGTTCATCGCCCGCGCGGTGATCGACGCGCTCAAGGCGCATCCGAACATCAACGCCAGCTACAACGAGGAAAGCAAGGAGATCACCTACTTCGACGCCGAGCACCTCGGCTTCGCGGTGGACACCGAGCAGGGGCTGTTGTCCCCGGTGGTGCACAACGCGGGTGATCTCTCGCTGGCCGGGCTGGCCCGCGCCATCCACGACATCGCCGATCGCGCCCGCACCGGCAAGCTCAAGCCCGACGAGCTGTCCGGCGGCACCTTCACCATCACCAACATCGGTAGCCAGGGCGCCCTGTTCGACACCCCGATCCTGGTGCCGCCGCAGGCGGCGATGCTGGGCACCGGCGCCATCGTCAAGCGGCCGCGGGTCGTCGTCGACGAGACCGGCAACGAGTCCATCGGCGTGCGGTCCATCTGCTACCTGCCGCTGACGTACGACCACCGGCTGGTCGACGGCGCCGACGCGGGCCGCTTCCTGACGACCATCAAGAAGAGACTCGAGGAAGGCGCCTTCGAGGCCGACCTGGGGCTGTGAGCCGGTGGCCGACGACGCAGCCACCTCCGTCGCCATCGCGGGCTCCTCGGGGCTGATCGGTTCGGCGCTGGTCTCCGCGCTGCGCGCCGATGGGCACGCCGTGACCCGGTTGGTGCGCCGCACACCGGCGAAACCCGACGAGCGGTGCTGGAATCCGGACACCGGCGACGTCGACCCGCGGGACCTGGCCGGTCTCGACGCCGTCGTCAACCTGTGCGGGGTGAACGTCGGCGGCGGTCGCTGGTCCGGCGCGTTCAAGCAGAGCCTGCGCGACAGCCGGATCGACCCGACCGAGGTGCTCGCGGCGGCCGTCGCCCGCGCCGGCGTGCCCACGCTGCTCAACGCCAGCGCGGTCGGCTACTACGGCGACACCCGCGACCGCGCGGTCGACGAAACCGCCCCGCCCGGTTCGGGTTTCATGGCCCGGCTGTGCCAGGACTGGGAGGCCGCCACCGCGCCGGCCGCCGAGGCCGGCACCCGGGTGGTGCTCTCGCGCACCGGACTGGTCCTCGCGCCCAAGGGTGGCCTGCTGGGGCGGCTGCGGCCGCTGTTCGCGCTGGGGCTGGGCGCCCGCCTGGGCGACGGTCGCCAGTACATGCCGTGGATCACCCTCGCAGATCAGGTGCGCGCGCTGCGCTTCGCGCTCACCAACACCGCGTTGTCCGGGCCGGTGAACCTGACCGGCCCCGCACCCGTCACCAACGCGCAGTTCACCTCGGCGCTGGGCCGGGCGCTGAATCGTCCCGCCCGGCTGGTGATCCCGGGCTTCGCGGCCAGGTTGGCCGTCGGAGAGTTCGCCGAGGAGGCGCTGCTGAGCGGTCAGCGCGCCATCCCGGCGGTGTTGGAGCGCGCGGGCTTCGAGTTCGAGCACAACACCATCGGGGCCGCGTTGGCCTACGCGACGGGCCGCGACCAGCGGTAGCCTGAGTCCATGACGGCATCCATCCGGTCGGCCGACACCCCGGTCGAGGTGCGTGACCTGGGCCGGGTCGAGTACCAGGACGCCTGGCAGTTGCAGCGCGACTGCGCCGATGCCCGGGTGGCCGGCGGCCCCGACGCGTTGCTGCTGCTCGAACATCCCCCCGTCTACACCGCCGGGCGTCGCACCGAACCGCACGAGCGTCCCGTCGACGGCACCCCCGTGATCGACACCGATCGCGGCGGCAAGATCACCTGGCACGGGCCGGGACAGCTGGTGGGTTATCCAATCATCGGGTTGACCGAGCCGCTGGACGTGGTGAATTTCGTTCGGCGCCTGGAGGAGTCGTTGATCAGCGTGTGCGCCGGCCTCGGGCTGGACGTGGGCCGGGTGGAGGGCCGCTCCGGGGTCTGGCTGCCCGCGCAGGTGGTCCGCGGCGAACCGCGCCCGGAACGCAAGATCGCGGCCATCGGCATCCGGGTGGCCCGCGCGGTGACCCTGCACGGTTTCGCGCTGAACTGCGACTGCGATCTGAACGCCTACGGCAGCATCGTGCCGTGCGGCATCACCGACGCCGGGGTCACGTCGCTGTCGGCCGAGTTGGGCCGCCGGGTCGAGGTGGCCGAGGTCCGCCAGACGGTCGCCGACGCGGTCTGTGATGCGCTCGACGGCCGACTGCCGCTCACCGACGCAACGGCCCGCGTAGCATCGTCGTTGTGAGTGTCGATCCCGGTAACCGCAAACTGCTGCGTCTCGAGGTTCGCAACGCCGAGACCCCCATCGAGCGCAAGCCGCCGTGGATCAAGACCCGCGCCCGCATGGGCCCCGAGTACACCGAGCTCAAGGCGCTGGTCAAGCGCGAGGGGCTGCACACGGTGTGCGAGGAGGCCGGCTGCCCCAACATCTACGAATGCTGGGAAGACCGCGAGGCCACCTTCCTGATCGGCGGCGAGCAGTGCACGCGGCGCTGCGACTTCTGCCAGATCGACACCGGCAAGCCGGCCGACCTCGACCGCGACGAACCGCGCCGGGTCGCCGAGAGCGTGGCCGCGATGGGGCTGCGCTATTCGACAGTCACCGGCGTGGCCCGCGACGACCTGCCCGACGGCGGCGCCTGGCTGTACGCCGAGACGGTGCGCGCCATCAAGGCGCTCAATCCGGGGACCGGGGTGGAGTTGCTCATCCCGGACTTCAACGGCATCCACGAGCAGCTTGCCGAGGTCTTCGAGTCGCGTCCGGAAGTGTTGGCGCACAACGTCGAAACGGTGCCGCGGATCTTCAAGCGGATCCGGCCCGCGTTCCGCTACCAGCGCAGCCTGGATGTGCTGACCGCCGCCCGCGAGGACGGCCTGGTCACCAAGTCCAACCTGATCCTGGGCATGGGCGAGACCCCCGACGAGGTGGTCACCGCGCTGCGCGACCTGCACGCCGCGGGGTGCGACATCGTCACCATCACCCAGTACCTGCGGCCCTCGGTGCGCCACCACCCAGTGGAGCGCTGGGTCAAGCCCGAGGAGTTCGTCGAGCATGCGGCGTTCGCCGAGAGCATCGGCTTCGCCGGGGTGCTCGCGGGTCCGCTGGTGCGTTCGTCGTATCGGGCGGGGCGGCTCTACGCCCAGGTGATCGAGCAGCGCACCACTGCTGCCAAGCACTGATTTTCACCGCTTATCCTTGCTGTATGGCGAAATCCCGCACCCCCGCCCAGACCAAGGCCGCCAAGGCCGAGGCGAAGGCCGCCCGTAAGGCCGCTTCCAAGCAGCGCCGCAGCCAGCTCTGGCAGGCGTTCCAGATGCAACGCAAAGAGGACAAGCGGCTGCTGCCGTACATGATCCTGGCGTTCGTGCTGATCGTCGCGTTGTCGGTGGTGGGCGGCCTGGCCATCGGCGGCTTTACGATGTACATGATGATCCCGCTGGGCATCGTGCTCGGCGCGCTCGTCGCCTTCATCATCTTCGGCCGGCGCGCGCAGAAGTCGGTCTATCAGAAGGCCGAGGGACAGACCGGGGCGGCCGCCTGGGCGCTGGACAATCTGCGCGGTAAGTGGCGGGTGACCCCGGGCGTCGCGGCCACCGGGCACTTCGATGCGGTGCACCGGGTGATCGGCCGCCCGGGTGTGATCTTCGTCGCCGAGGGCTCGGCCAGCCGCGTCAAGCCGCTACTGGCGCAGGAGAAGAAGCGCACCGCGCGGCTGGTGGGCGACGTCCCGATCTACGACATCATCGTCGGCAACGGCGAGGGCGAGGTTCCGCTGTCCAAGCTGGAGCGGCACCTGACCAAGCTGCCGGCCAACATCCCGGCCAAGCAGATCGACTCGCTGGAGTCGAAGCTGGTGGCGCTGGGTTCCAAGATCGGCCCGGCCGCGATGCCCAAGGGGCCGATGCCCGCGCAGGCCAAGATGCGCGGCGTGCAGCGCACCGTGCGCCGCAAGTAGCTAGCGCCGCACCACCGCGGCCGCCGCCGCGAGTCAGAAACCACGCACACAAAGTGCGAGTGACCCGATGCCTCAGGTCTGACTCGATGCGCTCAACTAGCGTCGCAACCCGGCCAGTTCCGCCCTGCGCAGGATGCTGGACCCGGTGTCGCCGGCGAGCACCCGAATCCGTCGCCAGCCGAGACGCTCGATGTACTCGGATCGACCAATGTCGCCGCGGTACTGCGCGTCGTCCAGCCGGTGCTGCTCGCCGTCATACTCGGCGGCGAGCGTGAACTCGTACCAACCCATGTCCAGGAAGTACTTGGGGAGACCGTTCGGGCCCGGGACCGGGATCTGAGTCTCAGGTCGGGGATAACCCGCGTTGATGAACAGCAACCGCAGCCAGGTCTCCTGGGGCGATTGAGCGCCCGCATCAACCAGGTCCAGAGCCGCCGGGATGCGCAGGCTGCCTCGGGCACCAGGATGGCGTCCGGCCAGTTCGAGCACGTCCTCGATCTTGAAGTGCGTGGCGCGGGCCAGCGCGTCCAGGCGTTGGACCGCCTTGCCAACGGGCAAGCGGCGAGCGAGATCAAAGGCCGTGCGCTCGATGGTGGTGACGGGCATCCCCCGCACCCGGGTGACCTCGTCGTCCCGCAGCGTCTCATTCCTGGTCAGCACCCCTTTGGGTGACTTGTTGTTGGCCAGGTTCAACTCGATGGGGACCTCGCTCTTCACCCACTTGGCACCATGGAGCGCAGAGGCCGCCAAACCCGTGATGACACCCTGGCGCTTGGACCAGAGCCAGGCCGCACGTGTGCGATCCAGGAGGGTCAGTGGGACACGTTTGGGCGCATAGACATTGGGCAGCACCCGCACATAGAGCGTGCGAAGTTCGTACCGGGTGACCTTGCCGGCCGTCAGGGCCTCGCTGCCGAGGAACACGTGCGTCATCCGAGGCAAAATGTCAGATCAGCGAGCTGCCCGTGCTCCGCTATCCACACCCCCGTCGAGTCAGAAACCACGCACACGAAGTGCGAGTGACCCGATGCCTCAGTTCTGACTCGATGCGCCGCAAGTAGCTAGCGCCGCACCACCGCGGTGTGGGTGAACTTGTCCTGCAGACCCCGCCCGTCGCTGTCCATGAACAGCGCGGGGATGACCAGCGCCAGCAGCGCGCCGCGGCCCAGCGCCCGGCCCAGGCCGACATGGATGCGGTTGTCCACCGGCGTCACCATCATGCCCAGGGCCAGCTGCCCCGGGGAGAAGCCGAACAGCCGCACCGAGACCGCGCCCAGCAGCACCCACACCACCAGCACGGCCGTCGACAGGAACGCCTGGGAGAACAGCCCGAAGGTCATCAGCAGCGCCGCCAGCCCGTAGGCCACCAGCCAGTCGACCAACAGCGCCAGGATGCGGCGCCCCGTCGGTGCCAGGGACCCAGGGCCGCTCTGCGGCAAACCCAGTAACTCGCCGGGATAGGTCGAAGCCGGGCCGGAATCCCCCGGTTCACCACCGGAAAGCCAGGACGATGTCGCGCGCGCCATGTTTCCCAGCATAGGGGGCCAGAAATTGCGTAACGTCCACGCAACATACGGTTGACTGTGGTGCAACATCGGCTCCATAGCGTCAGGCGCGAGTTACACGGAGTGGACAATGAAGGAGTAGTAAGTGGCTGAACAGAACGCTGATGACATCATCAAGCTGATCAAGGACGAGCAGGTCGAGTACGTCGACATCCGCTTCTGCGATCTGCCCGGTGTGGTCCAGCACTTCTCGATCCCCGCATCGGCGTTCACCGAGGACGTCTTCGAGGACGGATTGGCATTCGACGGCTCCTCGGTCCGCGGGTTCCAGTCCATCCACGAGTCCGACATGATGTTGCTGCCGGACCCCGCGACCGCCAAGATCGACCCGTTCCGCGCCGCCAAGACGCTGAACATGAACTTCTTCGTGCACGACCCGTTCACCCGTGAGGCCTACTCCCGCGACCCGCGCAACGTGGCCCGCAAGGCCGAGAACTACCTGATCAGCACGGGCATCGCCGACACCTGTTACTTCGGCGCCGAGGCGGAGTTCTACATCTTCGATTCGGTGAGCTTCGACTCGCGGATCAACGGCACCTTCTACGAGGTGGATTCGGAGTCCGGCTGGTGGAACACCGGCGAGCCGCTGGAGGCCGACGGCTCCCCCAACCTCGGCTACAAGGTGCGCCCCAAGGGCGGCTACTTCCCCGTCGCCCCCTATGACCACTACGTGGACCTGCGCGACGAGATGTCGACCAACCTGACCAACGCGGGCTTCGTCCTGGAACGCGGTCACCATGAGGTCGGCACTGCCGGGCAGGCCGAGATCAACTACAAGTTCAACACGCTGCTGCACGCGGCCGATGATGTGCAGCTGTTCAAGTACATCATCAAGAACACCGCCTGGAAGAACGGCAAGACCGTCACCTTCATGCCCAAGCCGCTGTTCGGGGACAACGGTTCCGGCATGCACGCCCACCAGTCGCTGTGGAAGGACGGCCAGCCGCTGTTCCACGACGAGTCCGGCTACGCGGGCCTGTCCGACCTGGCGCGGCACTACATCGGCGGCATCCTGCACCACGCGCCGTCGCTGCTGGCGTTCACCAACCCGACGGTGAACTCCTACAAGCGCCTGGTGCCCGGCTACGAGGCCCCGATCAACCTGGTGTACAGCCAGCGCAATCGCAGTGCGTGCGTGCGCATTCCGATCACCGGCAACAACCCGAAGGCCAAGCGCCTCGAGTTCCGCTGCCCGGACAGCTCGGGCAACCCGTACCTGGCGTTCGCGGCGATGCTGATGGCCGGCATCGACGGCATCAAGAACAAGATCGAGCCGCTGACCCCGGTCGACAAGGACCTCTACGAGTTGCCGCCGGACGAGGCCGCCAGCATCCCGCAGGCACCGACCTCGCTGGCCGCGGTGATCGACAAGCTCGAGGAGGACCACGAGTACCTCACCGAGGGTGGCGTGTTCACCGAGGATCTGATCGAGACCTGGATCTCCTACAAGCGCGAGAACGAGATCATGCCGATCCAGATCCGTCCGCATCCCTACGAGTTCTCGCTGTATTACGACGTGTAAATCCCACGCGAGCAGACGTAGAGTCGCACGGAATTCATAGGATTTCGTGCGACTCTGCTTTTGTTCGAGGGATGGGTGAACCATGCGGGTGTTGGTGCAGCGGGTCAGTTCGGCCAGCGTGTCGGTCGACGACGAGATCGTCGGCGAGATCCGGCCGCGCACACAGGGTTTGCTCGCCCTGGTGGGCGTCACCCACGACGACGACGCGGCCACCGCCACCCGGATGGCCGAAAAGCTCTGGGGGCTGCGAATTCTCGACGATCAGCGCAGCGCGTCCGACGTCGGCGCCCCGGTCCTGGTGGTCAGCCAGTTCACGCTGTACGCCAACACCGTCAAGGGCCGCCGCCCGTCGTGGAACGCCGCCGCGCCCGCGCCGGTGGCCGAACCGCTGGTCACGGCCTTCGCCGATGCGCTGCGCGGCCTCGGCGCCGAGGTCGCCCAGGGCGTGTTCGGGGCCCACATGCAGGTGTCGTCGGTCAACGACGGGCCGGTCACGCTGATGCTCGAACTGTAATCGCGGGTTGGCTCAACCGACACCGGCGCGGCCTATCGTCGGCACATGACCGATCAATTGGGTACGCGCGTCGACACGTATTCGACGCACATGCTGAGCGTGTTCCGCATCGTGGTCGGCCTGCTGTTCCTGATGCACGGCACCTCCAAGCTGTTCGGCTGGCCCGCGGCCGGGGGCACCGCCGAAATGTTCGCCTGGCCGACCTGGTGGGCCGGGCTGATCGAGATCATCGTCGGCGTGCTGGTCACCCTCGGGTTGTTCACCCGCGCGGCCGCGTTCATCGGCGCCGGTCAGATGGCGATCGCCTACTTCTGGCAGCACTTCCCCACCGACTTCTGGCCGATCAACAACGGCGGTGAGCCCGCGGTGCTATTCTGCTTCGCGCTGCTCCTGCTGGTGTTCACGGGTCCCGGCGCGTGGGCGCTCAACCGCAGGTAATACCCTCCCCTGCATGGTCAGCAAGCATGTTCCGTCGTGGCACGACGACGAGGTTTCGGCGCTCTTCGATCTCGCGAAAGGATTCTTCGAGCGTGAGGTCGTCGCCCACGCCGAGAAGTGGGACAGCCAGCGGCACATCGACCGTCAGGTGTGGCTCGAGGCCGGGAAGCTGGGCCTGCTGCTGTGCTCGGTGCCCACCGAATACGGCGGTGGCGGCGGCACGTTCGCGCACGACCTGGCGGTCTTCGACGCCCAGGGGTACTCCGGTGACCAGTCCCTGGGAATCGGCGTGCACAGCGGCATCGTCGCGCACTACGTCCTGACCTACGGCAGCGAGGAACAGAAGAAGACGTGGCTGCCGCCGATGGCCACCGGCGAGGTGCTGGGCGCGATCGCGATGACCGAGCCGGGCGCCGGTTCCGATCTGAAGGCCATCCGCGCCACCGCCATCCGCGACGGCGACGAGTACGTGATCAATGGCTCCAAGACCTTCATCACCAACGGGGCCCAGGCCGATCTGGTGCTGCTGGCCGCCAAGACCGACCCCAAGGCCGGGGCGCGCGGCATCTCGCTGCTGCTGATCGACGTGCGCGACTGCCCCGGATACCAGGTCACCCGGGTGTTGGACAAGGTCGGCATGCACGGCGCCGATACCTCGGAGATCTCCTTCACCGACGTTCGGGTGCCGGTCGGCAGCGCGCTGCTGGGACCGGAGGAGGGCAAGGGCTTCGGGCAGCTGATGGCCCAGCTGGCCCAGGAGCGGTTGATCGTGGCGGCGCAGGCCGTCGGCGGCATGGAGCGCGCGGTGGACGAGACGGTGGCCTACACCAAGTCCCGGGAAGCCTTCGGGCACAGCCTGTTCAAGTTCCAGAACACCGCCTTCGAGCTGGCCGAGTGTATGACGATCGCGCGCACCTCGCGGGTGTTCCTGGACCATTGCATCCAGTCGCATCTGCGGGGTCAGCTCGACGGCACCGAGGCCGCGATGGCCAAGTACTGGCTCACCGATCGGCAGTGCGAGGTGGTCGACCGCTGCGTGCAGTTGCACGGCGGGTACGGCTACATGCGCGAGTACCTGATCGCCCGGATGTACGAGGACGCGCGCGTGCAGCGCATCTACGCCGGCGCCAACGAGGTGATGAAAGAGATCATCGCCCGGTCTTTGTGAGACGTCCTTGTGAGACTCGGTCCCGGTAAGACGAGAATTGCCCCGGGGGTCGGCCGTGGCGGCCGCCCACCCGGGGCAATCTTGTCTCTGCGACGCGGTTAGACCTTGGCGAGAACCTCGGTCGTCATCAACGCCTGTCCCACGCCGGCCACGATCGAGGCGAGGCGGATGGCCTCGAAGATCGCGGTGCGCGAGACATCGGAATCACGCAGGGTCTTCTCGTGGGCGGCCAGGCAGTGCCCGCAGCCGTTGATCGCCGATACCGCCAGCGACCACAGCTCGAAGTCGACCTTGTCGACGCCCGGGTTGCCGATGATGTTCATCCGCAGGCTCGCGCGCAGGTCGTCGTACTGACCGTCGAGCTGACCCTTGGTCCGGTAGAACACGTTGTTCATGCCCATGATGGACGCGGCACCCAGCGCTGCGTGGTAGGCCTCCTCGGACAGCACGTCCAGCGCGTCCTCGGAGATCTCCTTGAGCAGCCGGTCGGACTTGGTGGCCGCCGCGGTCGCCACCAGGGCGCCCCACAGCTGCTGCTCGTTCAGCTCGGTGGTGCGGACGATCGCCCCGAGGTTGAGCTTGAGGTCCTTCGCGTACTCCGGAAGGGCTTCCTTGATGTTGTCGACACTCATGGGCTACACCGCCTCGGACAGGAGCTCACCCGCGTTGATGGTCGGGTCGCCCTTCTTCCAGTTGCAGGCGCACAGCTCGTCGGACTGCAGCGCGTCGAGCACCCGCAGCACCTCGTCGACGTTGCGACCCACCGAGCCGGCGGTCACGGAGACGAACTGCACCTCGTTGTTCGGGTCGATGATGAAGGTGGCGCGGTCGGCGACACCGTCGGCGTTGAGCACGCCGGCCGCGGTGGCCAGCTCGCGCTTGAGGTCGCTGACCATGGGGAACGGCAGCGTCTTGAGGTCCTCGTGCTGGGCGCGCCACTGGAAGTGCACGAACTCGTTGTCGACGGACACGCCGTACACCTTGGTGTCGCGGTCCTCGAAGTCGTCGTTGAGCTTGCCGAAGGCGGCGATCTCGGTCGGGCAAACGAAGGTGAAGTCCTTCGGCCAGAAGAAGACGACGCGCCACTTGCCGGCGTTGTCCGCGCTGCTCACCGTGGTGAAGTAGTCCTCGGGAGCCTTCGCATCAACCTTGGACAGGTCGCCCCCGATGACGGCCGTCAGCTCGTACTGCGGGAACTGGTCACCGATGGTCAAAAGAGTCACAGAAAAACACTCCCTTTTCTGGAATTATTCAAGTATTGACGTCTCCATTGTGCATCGAAACCCGCGGTTTGTGAACCTCCCCCGGGGTGATACCGGCCACATCGCCTGTGCGAAATGCGCTCGGTAGCAGTCGATATCGACGGCACCAACGTGAGCTCAGCCGAGCCCCTGGTCCTCCCGGAACCGCCGCATCCCCTCGATCTTCTGGGCGAGCGTCGCGGACTCCGGGGTGTAGAACATCCAGGGCATCGTGATTATTCCCGTGACCCCGCCGGCCTCGGCGCGCGCGTAGTGCTCCGGGGTGAACGCGTCGACCAGTGGCGTCAGCACTGCGAAATCGTCCATCGACAAGCCGCTTTCGGCGCGCAACTCGCGCAACCGGTCCGCCCGCCGCAGCGCGTCGTCGGTGGTGATCAGATCCCCCACCCAGCCGTCGTGGCGCGCCGCACGGCGCAGCGCGACCTCCGAGAGGCCGCCGACGTAGACCGGGATGGGCGGCGGGGTCGGCTCCATCTCGAGCCGCGGGGCACGGTAGAACTCGCCGTCGAACTCCGTCCAGCCCGGGGCCCACAGCGCCTTCATCAACTCGAGCATCTCGTCGGTGCGCTTGCCGCGCCGCTCGAACTGCTGCCCGAGCAGCTCGAACTCCTCGCGGCACCAGCCCACCCCGATGCCGAGTTCCAGCCGACCGCCGGCCAGGACTGCCGCCGTACCAATGGCTTTGGCGGCCGAAAACGGGTCGCGCATCGCCGGCAGGTAGACAGTGGTGACGAACCGTAGCCGGCGGGTCGCCAACGCGATCGCGCCGATCATCACCCAGGGGTCGGGCCAGTCGGTGAACGACTCCCAGCGACGACGGCCGTCCTTGGTGTAGGGATAGGGCGTCTGCAAGGTCTCCAGGTTGATCACGTGATCCGGGATGGCCATCCCGTCATAGCCCAGATCATCTGCGGCCCTGGCGATCTCGACTGCCTCGGCGGTATCGAGAAATGCGGTGCTGACGTAGAACCTCACTGCGGGTCCCGGGCCCAGGCCGGCTTGATGAAGACGCCCTCGGCCTCGACGGTCGGGCCCTCGGCGTCCGAGATGAACCCGCGCGCATAGGTTTTGACGCCGTCCACCCGTTCGATCCACGCCTCGGAGCGCAGCGGGCCCAGCGGGGTGCCGCGCAGGTACCGCAGCGAGATGGTGCCGGTGAACAGCGGGGTGCTGCCACCGGCGCTGGCGGCCTCGCCGAGCAGGTGGTCCAGGATCAACGCAGAGATGCCGCCGTGCACGTGGTCCGGCGGGCCCTCGTAGGCCGCGCCGAGTTCGAACTCGGTCCAGCACTTCTCGGCGCCGTGCTCGATGGTCAGCGGCGGCGCCATCGGATTGCGGACGCCGACCACCGGGTTGCCCCAGGACATGCCCTGGCCCTCCGTGGTGAACCGGACGCCGAAGGGCCCGTCGAGCTGCTTGGCCCGCAGCCGGGCGGTGACCGCCTCGATCGAGGCCTGCGCGGCCGCAATGTCCTCGGCGCCGACCTCGGTGCGGATCGTGGCGTCGAGCAGCTCCCGGACCGCCCGCGTGAACGGCTCGTAGATGGCCCGCTGTCGCCTGGCCTCGTCAGCGTCGACCGGCTCATAGGTGAACTGCATCCACCTGTCTTAGCATCGAGGGCTCTACGAAACCCGCGCGGGGCCCGTCAGCTGCCGAACACTTTGCGCACGACGGCCTTGGCCCGCCGCGTCACCCGCAGGTAGTTGTCCAGGAACGCGCCGCCGTCGTCCTCCGGCCAGCCGGCGGCCACCGCCACCGCGTTGAGCATCCGCCCCGGCCCGGGCAGCTGATCGGTGGGCTTGCCCCGCACCAACACCAGCGCGTTGCGGGCGCGGGTCGCGGTCAGCCACGCCTGCCGCAGCAGGTCCACGTCGCCCTCGGCGATCAGTTCGGCCGCGCCGATCGCGTCGAGGGCCTGCAGCGTCGAGGTGTTGTGCAGCTCCGGGGTCTGGTGGGCGTAGCGCAGCTGCAACAGCTGCACGGTCCACTCGACGTCGGCCAGCCCGCCGCGGCCCAGCTTGGTGTGGGTGTTGGGGTCCGCCCCGCGCGGCAGCCGCTCGGCGTCGACACGCGCCTTGACCCGCCGGATCTCCTGCACCGTGTCGGCCGAGACGCCGCCGGCCGGATACCGCGTCTGGTCGACCATCACCAGGAACCGCTCGCCGAGCTCCAGATCGCCGGCGACCCGGTGCGCGCGCAGCAGCGCCTGGATCTCCCATGGCTGGGCCCACTGCTGGTAATAGCTGGTGTAGGAGGCCAGCGTCCGCACCAGCGGCCCGTTGCGCCCCTCCGGGCGCAGGTTCGCATCGACCTCCAGCGGCGGGTCGACGCTGGGCGTGCCCAGCAGCGCGCGGAGCTGTTCGGCGACGACGGTGGCCCACTTGACGGCCTTCGTGTCGTCGACGCCCGGGGTGGGCTCGCAGACGAACAGCACGTCCGCATCGGAACCGTAGCCCAGTTCGCCGCCGCCGAGCCGGCCCATGCCGATCACCGCGATGGAGGCCGGCACCGCGCCGTCGGGCGGGGTGTTCGCCTTCGTCACCGCGTCCAGCGCGGCCTGCAGCACCGCCACCCACACCGAGGTCAACGCCTGGCACACATCGCGCACGTCGAGCAGGCCCAGCAGGTCGGCCGAGGCCACCCGGGCCAGTTCGCGGCGGCGCAGCGTCCGCGCGGCGGCGATGGCCTTGGCCGGATCGGACTGCCGTCCCGCCGCGGCCACCAGGGCCCGCGCGAATCCCTCGGGTTCCACGTCGAGCAGCTTGGGTCCCGAGGGACCGTCGGCGTAGCTCTGGATCACCTCGGGGGCGCGCAGCAGCAGATCGGGCACATAGGCCGAGGTGCCCAGCACGTGCATCAGCCGCTTGGCCACCGCGCTCTCGTCGCGCAGCGTGGCCAGGAACCAGCGCTGGTCGACCAGGCCCTCGGACAGCCGTCGATAGTGCAGCAGGCCCGCATCCGGGTCCGGGGTGTCCGACAGCCAGTCCAGCAGGGTGGGCAGCAGGATGGCCTGCACGCGACCGCGCCGGGTGCTCTGATTCGCCAGTGCCGCAAGGTGACTCAGCGCGCTGGCCGGGGCCTGATAGCCCAGCGCGGCCAGCTGCCGTTCGGCCGCGGCCGCGTTCATCCCGTCGGTCAGCTCGACGGCGCCGCCGACCGATTCCAGCAGCGGCTGATAGAACAGCTTGGCGTGCAGCCGCGAGACCCGGTGGCTCTGCCGCTTGAGTTCCTTGCGCAGCACCCCGAGCGCGTCGTGGGTCCCGTCGGGCCGCACGTGGGCCGCGCGGGCCAGCCAGCGCAGCGCCTCGGCGTCGTCGGGGGCGGGCAGCATGTGGGTGCGCTTGAGCCGCTGCAGCTGCAGCCGGTGTTCGAGCAGCCGCAGGAATTCATAGGACGCGGTCATGTTGGCGGCGTCGTCGCGGCCGATGTAGCCGGCCGAGCCCAGCGCCGCGAGGGCGCCCACGGTGGACGCCACGTGCAGCGCCTCGTCGTTGCGGCCGTGCACCAATTGCAGGAGCTGCACGGCGAATTCGACGTCGCGCAGACCGCCGGTGCCCAGCTTGATCTCGCGGTCGCGGACGTCGGCGGGCACCAACTCCTCGACCCGGCGGCGCATGGCCTGCACGTCGGACACGAAGTCGTCCCGCTCGCCGGCCGTCCACACCATCGGCATCAGCGCATCGATGTACTGGCGGCCCAGCTCGGCGTCGCCCACCGCGAACCGCGCCTTCAGCAACGCCTGGAACTCCCAGGTCTTGGCCCAGCGCTGGTAGTAGGCCACATGCGAGTCCAGCGTGCGCACCAGCGGACCGCGCTTGCCCTCCGGGCGCAGCGCCGCGTCGACCTCGAAGAAGGTCTCCGAGGCCATCCGCATCATCTCCCCGGCCACCCGGGTTTCCAGCGCGTCGGCGTTGGCGCCCACGAAGATGACGTCGACGTCGGAGACGTAGTTCAGTTCGCGCGCACCGCATTTGCCCATCGCGATGACCGCCAGGGTGGGCGCGGGCTCGTCGGGCTTGCCGACGGTGTCGGTCGCGTAGCGCAGCGCGGCGGCCAGCGCGGCGTCGGCCAGGTCCGACAGATGGACCCCGACCGCGGCGAACGGCAGCACCGGTTCGTCCTCGACGGTGGGCGCCAGATCGAGGGCCGCCAGCACCAGGATCCGATTGCGGTACAGCGTGCGTAGCTCCTGAAGGGTTGCCGCGCCGTCGTTCTCGTCGTTCTCGTCGAGGCAGTCGAGGAACAGCGTCTTCAGCTCGGCCGCCGACGGCAGCACCGGCTCGGGGTCCTCCGATCCCTCCAGCAGCCGCCAGGACTGCGGGTGGGCCACCAGGTGATCGCCGAGCGCCAGCGACGAACCCAGCACCGCGAACAGGCGACCGCGCAGCGTCTTGTCCTTCTGCAGCGCGGCGTCCAGCTGTTCCCAGTCGGTGTCGAGCGCCTCGGACAGCCGCACGACGGCGCGCAGCGCGGCGTCGGCATCGGGTGCGCGCGACAGCGACCACAGCAGTTCGACGTGCGCGTCGGTGTCCCAGCCGAGGCGGGCCAGATCGGCCGGGGCGGTGCGCTCGACGAGTCCGAGCCGCCCCACCCCGGGCACTGTGGGACGCTGCGTCACCGGTCTGGACACGGCAGCAACGGTAGCCCACTCGGGGCGTGTGCAGTAGCCACCGCTACAGCGAGAGGTACTGCTTGAGTTCGAACGGGGTGACGGCGTTGCGGTACGTCTCCCACTCGCTGCGCTTGTTGCGCAGGAAGAAATCGAAAACGTGCTCCCCCAACGCTTCCGCCACCAGCTCGGAGTTCTCCATGGCGTGCAGTGCGTTGCCGAGGCTGCCGGGCAGCTCGCGGTAGCCCATCGCGCGGCGTTCCTCGGGCGTCAGGCTCCACACGTTGTCCTCGGCCTGCGGCCCCAGCACGTAGCCCTTCTCCACCCCGCGCAGCCCGGCGGCCAGCAGCACGGCGAACGCCAGATACGGGTTGCACGCCGAGTCGGGGCTGCGCACCTCGACGCGTCGGGACGCGGACTTGTTCGGGGTGTACATCGGCACCCGCACCAGCGCCGAGCGGTTTGCCGCCCCCCAGGACGCGGCCGTCGGGGCCTCACCGCCGTGCACCAGCCGCTTGTAGGAGTTCACCCACTGGTTGGTGACGGCGCTGATCTCGTTGGCGTGCTCGAGGATCCCGGCGATGAAGGACTTGCCGATATCGGACAGCTGCAGCGGGTCGTCGGGGCTGTGGAAGGCGTTGGTGTCGCCCTCGAACAGGCTCATGTGGGTGTGCATCGCCGAACCCGGGTACTCGCTGAACGGCTTGGGCATGAACGAGGCCCGCACCCCGTCGCGCAGCGCGACCTCCTTGACCACGTAGCGGAACGTCATCACGTTGTCGGCCATGGACAGCGCGTCGGCGTAGCGCAGGTCGATCTCCTGCTGCCCGGGCGCGCCCTCGTGGTGACTGAATTCCACCGAGATGCCCATCGACTCGAGCGCCTCGATGGCGTGCCGACGGAAGTTCGGCGCCGAATCGTGGACGGCCTGGTCGAAGTAGCCGCCGTTGTCGGCGGGCACGGGCACGCTGCCGTCGTACGGGCCGGGTTCGAGCAGGAAGAACTCGATCTCCGGGTGCACGTAGCAGGAGAAGCCCAGGTCGCCGGCCTTGGCGAGCTGGCGGCGCAGCACGTGCCGGGAGTCGGCCCACGACGGCGAGCCGTCGGGCATGGTGATGTCGCAGAACATCCGTGCCGAGTGGTTCTGGCCGTCGTCGCCGGTCCAGGGCAGCACCTGGAACGTCGACGGGTCGGGCCGCGCGACGGTGTCGGATTCGGAGATCCGCGCGAAGCCCTCGATCGAGGAGCCGTCGAACCCGATGCCCTCCTCGAAGGCGCCCTCGAGTTCGGCCGGGGCGATCGCGACGCTCTTGAGGAACCCGAGCACGTCGGTGAACCACAGCCGAACGAACCGGATATCCCGTTCCTCCAGCGTGCGCAGCACGAATTCCTTCTGACGGTCCATGACTGCGAGCCTAGGCAGCGGCTGTTAATTCTGTGTTACAGGCGTGTCCCGAGATCGCCGGTCAGCACCGCATGTCGCCGGGCACCACACCGTCGACGAAGTAGTCGACCACCGTGGCGTCGATGCATTCGCGGCCGCTGAACACCACGGTGTGCTGGGTGCCCTCGAAGGTGATCAGCGGCGCCTGCAGCTGGCGGGCCAGGTTGACGCCGGCCTGGTACGGCGTGGCGGGATCCCCGGTGGTGGAGACGACGACGACCGAGCCGGGCCGCGCCGGCGGCGCCGGTTGCGGTGCGGAGGTGGCCGGCACCGGCCAGAACGCGCAGATGTCGCGGGGGGCGAAGCCGGTGAAGGCACCGTAGGAGGCGAACGGGGCCACTTCCCGGATGCGCCGGTCGGCGGCCGCCCACACGGCCGGGTCCGTCGGCGACGGCGCATCCATGCACCGCACCGCGTTGAACGCGTCCTGGTTGTTGCGGTAGTGGCCGTCCGCGTCGCGGCCCTCGTACTCGTCGGCCAGCAACAGCAGATCGCCCGGGTCGGTGCCGCGCGCGAGCCCCAGCAGCCCGCTGGTCAGGTACTTCCACAGCTGCGGGGTGTAGAGCGCGTTGAAGGTTCCGGTGGTGGCGTCGGCGTAGCTGAGCCCGCGCGGGTCCGCGGTGGCCGCGGGCCGGGCTACCAGCGGGTCGACGAGCTGGCGGTACCGCGCCACCCAGAGCGCGGGGTCCTGCCCCAGCGGGCAGTCCGGCGATTGGGCGCAGTCCGCGGCGTAGGCGTTGAACGCCTGCTGGAAGCCGGCCATCTGGTTGATGCTCTTGGTCACCGGGTCGACGGTCGGGTCGATCGCCCCGTCGAGCACCATCGCCCGCACGTGCTGGCCGTAGGAGCGCAGATAGGCGGTGCCGATCTCGGTGCCGTAGGAGAAGCCGAGGTAGTTGATCTGCTCCTCGCCCAGGGCGCGCCGCACCGTGTCCATGTCGCGCGCGACGTCGCGGGTGCCCATGGTGGCCAGGAACTCGGTGCCCATCCGCGCGGCGCACTGGTTGGCGAACTGTTGGTAGAGCGCTTCGATGCGCGCCACCCCGGCCGGGCTGAAGTCGGCCATCGGCTCGCGCCGCCAGGCGTCGAACTCGGCGTCGGTGCGGCAGCGCAACTCCGGGGTGGAGAACCCGATGCCGCGCGGGTCGAAGCCGACCAGATCGAAATGTTCGTTGATGGGCGAACCCACCAGGGCCGCCCCCATGCTCGCCACGGTGTCGACGGCCGAGGCGCCCGGGCCGCCGGGGTTGACGAACAACGCGCCGATGCGTTCGCCGGCGGCCGGCACCCGGATGACCGCGAGCGCGGTGGTGGACCCGCCGGGTTCCTCGTAGCTGATCGGCACCGGAAGCCGCGCGCACTGCGCGGTGGGGATCATGCTGGTGTTGTCGTAGAACAGGCTGCACGACTGCCAATTGAGTTGCGGCGCAGCAGGTTCCGGCGCCGCGACCGCAGTGTGCACGGGTGCGCCGAGCAGCACCAGAACTGAGCTGAGCAGCGCAGTGCCCCATCGTTCACAGCGCTGCATGCCGCCCATCGTCCCATGCGCGGGCCCCGGGTGCCGCCCGCGGTCGGTCACGCTCCGGTATCGGTCCGGATACGCCCGCCTCAGCAGCGAGCGTCGGGCGGCGGCATGGTCCCGTCGATCAGATACGCCGTGGCCATCTCGTCCACGCAGGCCTCGCCCTGGAACACCACGGTGTGCTGGGTGCCCTCGAAGGTGATCAGCCCGCCCTTGAGCTGCCGGGCCAGGTCCACGCCCGCCTGATACGGGGTGGCCGGGTCGCCGGTGGTCGAGACCACCAGGGTGGCCGGCAGGTCCGGGATGGACAGCTCGTGCGGCTCGCTGGTCGGCGGTACCGGCCAGAACGCGCACGTCGACATCGGGGCGTGCCCGGTGAACTCGCCGTAGCTCATGAACGGGGCCACCTCGCGGACGCGCCGATCGGTCTCGACCACCACCTCGCGGTCGGTGATCGGCGGCTTGTCCACGCAGTTGACGGCGATGCGCGCGTCGGTGGCGTTGGTGTAGTGGCCGTTGGCGTCGCGACGCATGTACATGTCGGACAGGATCAGCATGGTGTCCCCGGTCCCGTTGCGCAGCTCGCTCAGCCCCTGGGTCAGATGCCGCCACAGCGCCGGCGAGTACAGCGCCATGATGGTCCCGACCACGGCGTCGCTGTAGGACAGCCCGCGCGGATCCTTGGTCTCGGCCGGCTCGTCGACCAGCGCCTCGACCATCTCGCGGTAGACGTCGACGGCCTTGTCCGGGTCGGTGCCCAGCGGGCAGGACGCGTCGGTGGCGCAGTCCGCGGCGTAGTCGTCGAACGCGCCCTGGAACGCGGCGGCCTGGTTGACGTCGGCCTCCACCGGGTCGGCGTTGGGGTCGACGGCCCCGTCGAGGATCATCGCGCGCACGTTCTGCGGGAACTGCTCGGCGTAGGCCGCCCCGATCCGGGTGCCGTAGGAGTAGCCGAGGTAGGTCAGCTTGTCATCGCCGATCGCCTCGCGGATCTGGTCGAGATCCTTGGCGACGTTGACGGTGCCGACGTTGGCCAGGAAGTCGGTGCCCATCTTGTCGACGCAGCGCTGGATGAATTCCTTGGTTTCGTTCTCGATGTACTCGACACCCTCGGGCGTGTAGTCGACCTGGGGGTCGGCGCGCAGGCGGTCGTTGTCGGCGTCGGAGTTGCACCACAGCGCCGGCGTCGAGGACGCGACCCCGCGCGGGTCGAAGCCCACGAAGTCGAACCGCTCGTGCACCTCCTCGGGCAGCAGGTCGACGATGCCGATGGCGGCCTCGATGCCCGACTCCCCCGGCCCGCCGGGGTTGACCAGCAGCGAGCCGACCTTGTCGCCGGTGGCCGGGAACCGGATCAGCGCGAGCTGGATCTGCGGGGCGTCCGGATCGTCGATGTCGTCGTAGTCGACGGGCACCGCGATGCGGCCGCACTCGGTGTCCGGGGGCAGCTCGAGGTCGGCCCCGCCGGTGAACTTGCACGGCTCCCAGCGCACCGGTTCGCCGATGCGGGGCTCGGCCAGCGCGGCCTGTCCCTCGATGACTTTCGAGCACCCCGTGGCGCCCAGAGCCAGGGCCGACACGGCCGTCACGATCATCGTGGCGCGCAGGAACGACCGGGGGCGAAGAATGCTCATGGCATCCAATGCTGCCATGAGCCCGCCGCGGGCCTTGTCAACGCATGTCTACCGAGTCGCAGCCAACAACTCGTCCATGCCGGTAGCGAAGTCGTCGGCCAGGTCCCACAGGTCCGGCAGCAACTCGGGGCAGGAGATCAATCCCACGTCCAACGCGCCGTTGAGCGACATCACGGTGATGTTCAACCCGGAGCCGTGGAAGATCGGCCCCAGCGGGTAGAGCGCCTTGACCTCGGCCCCGAGGAAGTACAGCGGCACCTGCGGGCCCGGCACATTGGACAGCACCAGGTTGTGCACCGGCCGGGCCTCCGTCAGCCGGGTGCCGGCATAGACCCGCATGGCCGCGCCGAACACCGCCGGGGCGGCGAACTGGGACCAGTCCTGCAGCAGCGAGGCCGCGATGGCCGAACTGTGTTCCTTGGCAACCGAAGTCGCCTCGGCGATGGCGCGCAGCCGCTCGGCCGGGTCGGCGATCTCGGTGTGCAGACTGGCGAACATCCCGGACACCTTGTTGCGGCCCGGCCGGTCGGAGCGGTCGTGCACCGACACCGGGACCATGGCCACCAGCGAGCTGTCCGGTAGCTCGCCGCGGTCGATGAGGAACTGCCGCAGCACCCCGGACACCAGCGCCATGACCACGTCATTGACCTTGACGTCGAAGTGGTTCTTGACGGTCTTGATGTCCTCGAGGTCAAGCTCGACGTAGGCGATGTTGCGCCGCCCGGTGATGCTGGCGTTGAAGGCGGTCTGCGGCGCGCGGAACGGGCTGGCCATCGCCGAGCCGTTGAGCGCGCGGCGCACGGTGTCCACGACGGTGGTGACGGTGTCCGGCAGCACCTTGGTCGCCAGGTTCACCGGCCGGGTGGCGAACCGGGCCAGGCCCCGCACGGCGATCTCGAGCTGACCGGCCCCGCCGGGGGCCGGCACCGGTTCGGGATCCGGGGCGTCGGGCTCGGTGGTGCACAGCTGCGACATCAGGTTGGCGCCGGTCACGCCGTCGACGGCGGCGTGGTGCACCTTCGTCATCACCGCCAGCCGGCCGCCGTCGGTGGCGTCGGTGCCCGCGATGTTCTCGACCACCAGCATTTCCCACAGCGGCTTGCTGCGATCCAGCGGCAACGACGCGAAGTGCCCGCAGATCTCGGCCAGTTCGGCGCGCCCGCCCGGGGCGGGCAGGCCGACGCGGTGCACGTGGTGGGCCACCTCGAAGTTCTCGTCCTCCACCCACACCGGGTGGTCGAGGTTCAAGAAGCTGTCGGTGAGCTTCTCGCGGAACTCCGGCATGGCGGTCATCCGCACCGCCAGCGCCTCGCGCAGCCGGTCGAAGGTGTAGCCGCCCGGGACCGTGGAGGCGTCCAGTTCCAGCAGCGAACACACGTGCAGGGGCTGCTGAGGTGTTTCCAAGTACAAGAAGCTGGCGTCGAGGCCGCTGAGCCGCTGATAACCGGACATCTGCAGATCGTAGGTCGGTCCGGGGTGCGGTGTGAGGAAGTCCACTCAAGTGTCGCTTCACCTGCGCGTGTCGCAATGGCAGACTTGACGGCGTCAGACGACCCGGGGACCCGGATGGGCCTCGAGGATCGACCCGACAATCGACAAGGGACCACGAGAGCCATGTCTTCAGAACACACCGTGTACGGCACTGCCACCGATGCCAAACCCCGGACCAAGGTGCGCACGCATCATCTGCAGAAGTGGAAGAGCGAGGGCCACAAGTGGTCCATGCTCACCGCCTACGACTATTCGACGGCGCGGGTGTTCGACGACGCCGGCATCCCGGTGCTGCTGGTCGGCGACTCGGCCGCCAACGTGGTGTACGGCTACGACACCACCGTGCCGATCTCCATCGACGAGCTCATCCCGCTGGTCCGGGGTGTCGTCAATGGCGCTCCGCACGCGCTGATCGTCGCCGATCTGCCGTTCGGCAGTTACGAGGCCGGCCCGCAGCAGGCGCTGGCCACCGCCACCCGTTTCATGAAGGAGGGCGGCGCCCACGCGGTGAAACTCGAGGGCGGCGAACGCATCGCCGAGCAGATCGCCGTGCTGACCCAGGCCGGCATTCCGGTCGTCGGCCACATCGGCTTCACCCCGCAGAGCGTCAACGGCCTCGGCGGATTCCGGGTCCAGGGCCGCGGCGACGGGGCCGAACAGACCGTGCACGACGCCATCGCGGTCGCCGAGGCGGGCGCCGTGGCGGTGGTGCTGGAGATGGTGCCCGCCGAGTTGGCCACCCAGATCACCGGCAAGCTGACCATTCCCACCGTGGGCATCGGCGCCGGACCCAACTGCGACGCCCAGGTGCTGGTGTGGCAGGACATGGCGGGCATGACCTCGGGCCGGACGGCCAAGTTCGTCAAGCGGTTCGGTGATGTCGGCGGCGAACTGGGCCGCGCGGCAAGCCAATACGCCGCGGAGGTCGCCAGCGGCGCCTTCCCTGCCGAGGAGCACTGCTTCTAAGGGCATGTCGCTGACGCGACCCGCTCGGCGGTCAGATGCTTGCGCGCCCGGCTCACCAGCTGACGCGCATTCGGTTCGCTGACCCCGACCGATTGGGCGATCAGCCGATACGGATAGTCGAAGGCTTCCCGCAGCACATAGGCGGAGCGCTCGGTCGGCGGTAGCTTCGCCAACACCATCCGTGTGGCGGCCAGCGCGTCGGCACGCTCGGCCCGCAGTGCGGGGTCGGCAGCGGTGTCGACGGGCTCGGGCAGCCACGGCCCCAACGGGGTTTCGCGCCGGCAGTGGGCGGACTGCAATTCGTTGAGGCACAGCCGGGTGGTGGTGGTCAGCAGGAACGCGGTGGGGTTGCGCACCGCGTCGCGGTCGCAGCACTGCCACCGCAACCAGGCGTCCTGCACAATGTCCTCGGCCTCGGCCGTGCTGTGCAGCATGCGGCGGGCGACAGCGAACAGCAGGTGCCGGATGCCGGTGAAGAACTCCGCGGTGTCCTCGAGGTCTGCGACGGTCATGTTTTCAGCCTGCTGGCTTCGCGGCCGCGGCAAACCCTTGAAAGTTCGTGGTCCCGGTGGCCCTCAGGGCTCCCACGTGGCGGTACGCAGCTGTCGGCGCGAGCTGATCCCGAGCTTGACGAAGACCTTGCGCAGATGCCATTCGACGGTGTGCGTGCTGAGGAACAGCTGCGCGCCGATCTCGTGGTTGGTCAGCCCGTCGGCGGCCAGTCGGGCGATCTGCCCCTCCTGGGCGGTGAGTGCGTCGCCGGAGCGCAGCGGCTGGCGCCGGACCTTCGCGCCGACGGCGACGAGTTCCCGACGGGCGCGTTCGGCGAACGCATTGGCGCCCATCTTGGCGAACCGCTCGGCGGCCGTGGTCAGCTGTTGGCGGGCGTCCCCGCGGCGGTTCACCCGACGCAACCATTCGCCGTAGCTCAGTTCGATGCGCGCCAAGTGCACGTTCACGCCGCTGTCGACGAAATGGTCGATCGCCGCGCCGAATAGCGCCTCGGCGTGCTCGTTGTCGGCGACCAGCGCCTGCGCGCTCGCGACCGCGCCGCGGGCCCAGCCGCTGGGGCTCGCGCCCACCCGCCGCTCGAATCGCCGCACCCCGCGCGCGGCGATGTCGCGGCGACCGGTGTGGACGGCCGCTTCGATCATTTCGTACAGCGTCCAGCTGTAGAAGCCCAGATCCTCGAATTCGCATGCCTCGCGGGCGCAGTCGAAGGCCTCCTCGTAGCGGCCGAGCCCGTTGTAGAGCACGGCGCTGGCGTATCCGGTGAGCCCCAGCAGGCGGCCTTCGCCGCGGGCGGCGGCATCGGCGGTGGCGCCGGCAATCAGCCCGAGCGCCTCCGCTGCGTCGCCGCGCCAGGCGGCGATGGTCAGCGAGTGGTACCGCACCGGGGTGTAGCCGGTGGCCGCGGTGATCGCGTCGGCCTCTTCGAGAAGGGTTGCCGCCGTGGAGAGTTCACCCGCCAGGACGTGCACCCCGGCGTGATAGGCCAGCGCCGGGGGTAGGGCCGCCAGCGCGCCGGCGGCGCGGGCGGCCCGCACCAGGCCGGCGGCCATCCGGTTCATGACGGCGTCGTCCCAGAGTTCGCCGGCCGCCGATTCCTGCACGATCGCCAGCCCCAACGACATCCACCGCGGCGGCTGCCCGTCGCAGCCGTCGAGTTGGGCACACATGGTCGCCAATGCGGCACCGAGCAGTTCGGCCCCGCAGCCCGGGCCACCGGTGATCCGGGTGGCCATGCCGCCGAGCAGAACGTCGATGGGCCGCTGGAGGTCCGGGTCGCGGTGCACTGCGGCGAGCGCGGCCGCGGCGGTGTTCGCCAACGCCTCGGGTGCGCCGAGTCGCCCCGCGTACATGGCCGCCGCCAGCGACTCGAGGTAGGTCTCCCGGGCCAGATCCCGGTCCAGACCGTCGAGTTGCTCGGCGGCGGCGCGCAGCCGGGCGGCGACCTCGCTGAGTCGGGGCGCCGCGGGGTCCCCGCCGCGGCAGCGGACGAAGTCGATCTGCGCCCGCAGCCGCGCCACCTGAGCGCGCTGCAGGGCCGACAGCGGGCCCAGTTCGGCCAGCGCCAACAACTCGTAGGCCGCCTCGGACGCCGCGGCATCCCGCTTCGCCCGGGCCGCCGCGATCGCCCTGGCACCGCGCAGCCCGGGGTCCGCGGTCAGCACCGCCGCGCGCTCCAGGAACGCGGCGGCGGCGGCCACCCCGCCGCGGCTCTGGGCACGGCCGGCCGAGGCCTCGAGTTGGGCGGCCACCGCGTCATCGGTGCCCGCGGTGGCGTTGGCGGCGTGCCAGGCCCGCCGGTCGGGGTCCGATTGCCGATCCGTCGCCTCGGCCAGCGCGCGGTGAATCGCCCTGCGGTCCACCAGATCCGCCGCGGCGTAGGCGGCCGATCGGACCAGCGGGTGGTGGAACCGCATGCGCGACCCGAACTCGATGACGCCGGCGGCCTCAGCGGGACCGAGCGCCTCGACCGGGATGCCGAGGTGTCCCGCCGCGCGCTGGAACAGCGCCGTATCGCCGACGGGTTCAGCTGCCGCCGTCAACACCAACAGTTGGGTGTCGGTCGGCAGCAACCGAATTCGGCGAACAAAACTCTCCTCCACCTGTCCGGCCGACGGCCGCGCCCCGGCGTTGCCGAACCCGCCGGCCAGCTCCGCCGGGGAGAAGTTGCGCGGCACCTCCAGCACCGCGAGCGGGTTGCCGCGCGTCTCGGCCACGATGCGGTCGCGCACCCGTTCGTCGAGTCGGCCCAGCACCACCGCATCCAGCAGGGCCCGCGCGTCGCTGTCGGACAGCCCGTCGAGGCGCAACTCCGTCAGCCCGGTCAGCACCGCGGGCCCGCCGTCGCGCACCGCGAACACCACGCCGACCGGTTCGGCCAGCAGTCGCCGGGCCACGAAGCCCAATGTCTGCACCGAGACCTGATCCAGCCACTGCGCGTCGTCGACGATGCAGAGCACGGGTTGCTCCTCGGCCGCGGTGGCCAGCAGGCTCAGGACCGCCAACCCGACCAGGAAGCGGTCGGGTGCGGGGCCCACCCCGCGGCCGAAGGCCACCGCCAGGGCCTCCCGCTGCGGTTCGGGCAGTTCGGTCATGTGGTCCAGCAGCGGCGCGCACAGTTGGTGCAGACCGGCGAAGGCCAGTTCCATATCGGATTGCACGCCCGCGACCTGAGCGATCCGGAAGCCGGCGGAACCGGCGCACTCCCCCACGAAGTCCAGCAGTGCGCTCTTGCCGATCCCGGCCTCGCCGCGCAGCACCAGCGCCTGCCCGCAGCCGGCGCCGACGTCGGCCACCAGGGTCTGCAACTCGGCGCACTCCCGGTCGCGTCCGCGCAGCAGCGATGCCCGATCCTCGCGTGTCATGGGCCTCACCGCGTCCGCTGTCGGGGACGGACTACCCGGAAATATTAGCGAGCGGCCACGGATTTCGCCCTAGGTCGCCGAGCCGCCGCCGTCGACGTGCAGGGTGGTGCCGGTGATGAAGCTGGCGTCGGGACCGGCCAGGAACACGACGGCCGCGGCGATCTCCGCGGGTTGAGCCGTGCGGCCCAGCGGTAGCGCCTTGCCCAATTCGTCGTTGACCGCACCCCATTGGGCCACCACCCCCTCGGTGTCGGTGGGGCCCGGGGCCACACAGTTGACCCGGACGCCACGGCCACCGAACTCGACGGCCCAGGTGCGGGTCAGTGCTTCCACCGCGGCCTTGGAGGCGCTGTAGGTCGACGCGCCCGGGACGCCCTTGCCGGCGACCAGGCTGGTGATGTTGACGATGCTGCCCGATCCGCGGTCGAGCATTCCGGCGGCCAGACCGGCGGTCAGGAAGTAGGTGCCCAGCACGTTGGTGTCGAAGGTCTGCTCGAATGCGTCGACGCGTTGGTCGACGGTCAGGGCCGCCGGAAAGCTGGCGGCGTTGTTGACCAGGATGTCGATGTCACCGCTGTCGCGCACCAGGTTTCGCACCGAGTCGATGTCGGCGAGGTCGGCCCGCGCGAACCGGGCCCGGTCGCCGATGCCGGCCAGGGCTGCTTCGCCGCGGCGTTGATCGCGTCCCGAGACGATCACCCGGGCGCCGGCCCGGGCCAACAGTTGCGCGCAGGCCAGCCCGATGCCGGCGGTGCCGCCGGTGACCAGGGCCGCGCGGCCGTGCAGTGGCTCCATGAGATTTCTCCTTCGTTCCGTTCAGGCGGCCGTGAGTTGTTCGCGCAGGCGCTGCCGCGCGCGGGAGACCCGCGACATCGCGGTGCCCACCGGGGTGCCCATCAGGGCGGCGACTTCGAGGTAGGTGTAACCGGCCACCTCGGCGTAGTACACCGCCGTGCGGAAGTCCTCCGAGAGGGCGCCGAGCGCCGCTTCGAGTTCGGGTCCCGGCAAGGCGGCGAGCACCGCGGCCTCGGCCGAGCGTGCGGCCGCGGGCCGGGCCGCCGCGGCCCGGGCGAGGTCGTGTTCGGTCAGCGCGTCGAACGACACTTCCGCGGGCCGACGTTGCCGGTGCCGGAACGCACTGACCCACTGGTTGTGCAGGATCCGGAACAACCACGCGTTCAGGTTGGTGCCGGTCTGGAAGCCCTCGAAGCCCGCGTAGGCGCGCAGCAGCGTGTCCTGCAACAGGTCCTCGGCATCGGCTTCGGTGCGGGTCAACCTGCGCGCGGCCCGCAGCAGCGCGTCGCGGTACGGCAGCACCTCGGCCTCGAAGCGCCCCGCCGCGGCGGTGACCGTCGACTCTCGCATCATGACTCCCCTTCGGTAGCGCGGAAGTTGTTGTCGCTTCGCCTATCCGACCGGCCACCGCTCCCAGTTGTGACAACCGGAGGACGACGTCACAGAGTGCCGTCGCGGCCGGTCGTAACTGTGACTGCTCGATTCGCGAAAGGAGACCGGCATGCGCATCGTCGTCATCGGCGGCACGGGACTGGTGGGTTCGAAGCTGGTGGATGTCCTGACCGGCCGGGGCCATCAGGCCGTGCCCGCTTCGCCGCGCAGCGGGGTCAACTCCGTGACCGGCAAGGGGTTGACCGAGGCGCTGACCGGTGCCGCCGTGGTGGTCGACGTGTCGAACTCGCCGAGTTTCGACGACTCCGCGGCCATGGAGTTCTTCCGCACCTCCACCACGAACCTGCTGACCGCCGAGCGGCTCACCGGCGTCACCCAGCACGTCGCCCTGTCGGTGGTGGGCACCGAACGCCTGGCTCCCCAGAGCGGCTACTTCCAGGCGAAGTTGATGCAGGAGGAGTTGATCAGCACCGGCCCCATCCCCTATTCGCTGGTCCGGGCGACGCAGTTCTTCGAATTCCTGCCCGTCATCGCCGATGCGGCGACCGAGGCGGGCACGGTCCGGCTCCCGCCGGCGTTGATTCAGCCGATGGCCGCCGTCGACGTCGCCGAGGCCCTCGCCCGCACCGCGCTCGGCGATCCGGTCAACAGCAGCGTCGAGATCGCGGGCCCGCAGCGGTTCGCGCTCGACGAGCTGATCCGCGAGCTGTTCGCCGCGCGCGGGGACCGGCGCGCGGTGCTGCGCGACGCCGACGCGAAGTACTGGGGCATCGAGGTCGGCGAGCGCACGCTGATCCCCGGCGACGGGGCAACGGTGTTCGGCACCAGCCTCGCGGCGTGGCTGAACGGCTGACTACCCGGGTTGCGCGGCGCTGAGCCGCCAATCGGCCAGGCGCGTCCCGAACAACGTCGCATCGGCCCCCGGGGTCAGGGTGTCCGTCTTCAGTTCGGCACCCCAGTAGCGGGCCGCCGGATCCGTCCGGACGGTGCGGGAATCCCGGCGCGCCGCCAAGGTGGTGCGAGCGAGTTCGTCGAGCCGGAACCGTTGTGGGCCCGCGACTTCCAGAACCGCGTTGCGCGGGGCCGCGACCGCGACCTCGGCCACCGCCGCAGCGACGTCGGCCGAGGCGATCGGCTGGAAGCCCACCGGGGCCAGCCGCACGGCATCACCGTCGGTGGCCGCATCGATGATGCCCGCGATGAATTCGTAGAACTGGGTGGCGTGCACGACGGTGAACGGCACACCCGATTCGGCGATCAGCCGTTCCTGCAGCTGCTTGGCGGCGAAATAGCCGCTCTCGGCGGCCAATTCGGCGGTGCCCACCACCGACAAAGCCACGTGGTGGCCGATGCCGGCGGCCTGCTCCGCGGCCAGCAGGTTGCCGGTGGAGGTGCGGAAGAACCCCACCGCGGCGTCCCGGTCGAAGGACGGCGAGTTGGACACGTCGACCACCACGTCGGCGCCGGCGAGGACCTCGGCCAGGCCCGCGCCGGTGATGGTGTCGACCCCGGTGCTGGGCGCGGCCGCCACGGCCTGCTCGCCGCGTTCGGTGAGCAACCGCACCACCTGGGAACCGATCAGGCCGGTCCCTCCGATTACGACGATCTTCATGTTCGGCACCCTCTCGTCCACGCTGCCCGACCGGTGATGGCCGGGCAGTCGTCAACTAGGACCGAACAGACCCGCGATTCGTGACAGCGTGGGTCAGGCGTACTTCGGGGCGCGCTTGTTCAGGAACGCCTCGATCCCCTCGCGGCCGTCGGTGCTGTCGGCGTTCGCCGAGATCAAGCGCGCCTCGAGGTCCATCTGGGTCTCGATGTCGTTGTCGAAGGTCGTCAGCAGCAGCGTCTTGACGGCGGCGGCCGAACCGGCTGCGCCCGAGGCGATCTCGTTGGCCAGGGCGTCGACACGCGCGGTGAACTCGTCGTCGGCCACCACGTAGTTGACCAGGCCCCACTGCTCGGCCTCCGCCGCGGTCAGCTTGCGGTTGGTGAGCATGAGGTCACCGGTGCGGCGCACGCCGATCAGGCGGGGCAGGGTGTAGGAGGCGGCGCCGTCCGGGCTCAGCCCGGCGCGGGTGTAGGCCATCGTGAACGACGCCGAGGCCGAGGCGACCACCAGATCACCGCTGGCGGCCAGCGAGAAGCCGGCCCCGGCGGCGGTGCCGTTGACGGCGGTGATCAGCACGGCATCCATCCGGGCGAACTTCGACATCGCTCGGTGCAGATCGTCGGCGATGCCCTTGACGAAGGGGCCCGGCCCCAGCGCGGAGTTCGCCATTGCCTTGAGATCGCCTCCGGCGCAGAAGAACCGGCCGGCCCCGGTGAGGACCACGACCTTGACGCCGGGTGCCTCGCAGCGGGTGGCGGCGTCGGCCAGTTCGCGGGTCATCACGTCGTTCATGCCGTTGGCCGCGTCGGGCCGGTTCAGCGTGATGCGGGCGACGGGGCCGTCCTGCTCGAACAGCAGGGTCTCGTAGGCATGCGACTCGGTAGACATGCCGGTGACGTTAACCCGTGCGGTGCGACCGCCGGTCGGGTCCCCCTCAGATCCGGCCGGCCAGGTAGTCGGCCCGGCAGGCCCGGCGGGCCAGCTTGCCGCTCGTGGTGCGTGGGATGGTCCCCGCGGCCACCAGCCGCACATCGGCGACCGGCACCGCGTGGGTGCGCGACACCGCGGCCCGGACCGCGGCCAACACCGGCTCCGGATCAACCTTGCCGGCGCCGGCGGCGCGCTCGGCGATGACCACCAGCTGCTCGCCGGCGGAATCTTGCGCGGGCACCGAGAACGCCGCCACGTAACCGGTCCGGATGGCGTCGGAGGCCGCGGCGACCGTGGCCTCGATGTCCTGCGGGTAGTGGTTGCGCCCGTCGACGATCACCAGATCCTTGATTCGGCCGGTGATGTAGAGCTGACCGTCCAGGTAGACGCCGAGATCGCCGGTGCGCAACCAGGTTTCGCCGTAGGCGGTGCCCTCGGCGTGGCTGCCGGAGGCCAGCCGCGACTGCAGCTTGTTGCCGAAGGTCAGCTCCGATTCCTCGGGGCGACGCCAGTAGCCGCGGCCGATGTTGTCGCCCTGCAACCAGATCTCGCCGACCCGTCCGTCGGGCAGTTCGGCGTCGATCTCCGGGTCGACGATCACGGCCCACTGGCTGCGGGCCACCGCGCCGCAGGACACCTGCGCCACGGCGTTCGGCGAATCGGGGGCCACCCGCACGGCGTTGCCCGCACCGAGTTCGTCGCGGTCGAGGTGGACCGCGCTGGGGGCGGCCTCGGGCCCGACCGTCGAGACGAACAGCGTGGCCTCGGCCATGCCGTAGGACGGCTTGACCGCGGTGGCCGGGAGCCCGTACGGCGCGAAGGCCGCGGTGAACTTGTCGATGGAGGCCATGCTCACCGGTTCCGACCCGTTGATCAGGCCGGCGACGTTGCTCAGGTCGAGGTGCTGGCCGGGGGCGGGCAGGCCGCGGGTGGCGGCGAGTTCGAAGGCGAAGTTCGGCGCCGCGGCGAACGTGGGGCCGTACTTGCCCTGCTCGCCGAGTTCGGCGATCCAGCGGCCGGGCCGGCGCACGAACGCCAGCGGCGACATCAGCGTGATCTGCCCGCCGCACAGCGCCGGGAACATGATCATCAGCAGTCCCATGTCGTGGTAGAGCGGCAACCAGCTGACGCTGCGGATGTTGCGGTCCAGACCCACCGACATGATCATCTGCAGCACGTTGGTGCACACGCCGCGGTGAGTGATCTCCACGCCGGCTGGAGTGCGGGTCGAACCCGAGGTGTACTGCAGGTAGGCGACGTCGTCCACAGCGGCCTCGGCCGGGGTGAACAGCTCGCCGACGGTGTCCGGGATCGCGTCGACGGCGACCACCCGGGGACGCTGGTGGCGCGGCCGGGTGCGGAGGAACTTCTGCACCGACTCGGCGGCCGCGGTCGTGGTCAGCACCACCGTCGGCTCCGCGTCGGTGAGCACCGCGTCGAGCCGCTCGGTGTGGCCCGGCAGTTCCGGGGCGAACAGCGGCACCGCGATGTTGCCCGCGGCGACGGCGGCGAAGAAGGCGACGACGTAGTCGATGCCCTGCGGTGCCAGCACCGCCACCCGGTCGCCCGGGGTGCTGATCTGCTGCAACCGGGCCCCCACGGCGCGCAGCCGGGAGCCCAGCTGCGACCAGGTGATTTCGATGGCGGTCCCGTCGCGGTCCTGGGTGTAGTCCAGGAAGCGGTAGGACACTTCGTCACCGAGGGCGGCGATGTTGCTTTCCAGATACGACGTCAACGTCGTACCCGCCGGGAGGGCGATGTTGCCCTCCTCGTCGAGGTAATCCTCGACGCGTAGCGTGTTCGACCCGATGTTCATGAGGCCAATTCTAAGAGATCTCTGAGGTTCGTTGGTCATCGACATATCTCAATTCGGTCTCGACGGGTCCGGCGGCCCGAATCGGCCGAGTTCAGCTCACCTGCGCTGCGGGGTGCCGGTGGTGCGGGTGTGGCATCCTGGGAACAAGGTCCATCGCTGGCGATCGAAGGTGACATGACGGCCAAAACGGCAGCTCAGAAGTCCAAAACCAACCGCTACACCGAGATCGAGCGCAAGTACGAGGTCTCCGGCGAGGCCGTCGCCCCGTCATTCGACGGGCTGACCTCCGTGACGCATGTCGAGCGATCGCCCTCACAATCGCTGGACGCTGTCTACTTCGACACACCCGACCACGATCTGGCTGCCCACAAGATCACCCTGCGCCGACGCACCGGCGGTGAGGACGCGGGTTGGCACCTGAAGCTGCCGGCCGGTCCGGACGCCCGCACCGAGGTGCTGACGCCGTTGGAATCCGAGGAGGTTCCCGACGAGTTGCGCGACGTCGTGCTGGCCGTCGTGCGGGATCGTCCGCTGGCCCCGGTGGCGCGGATCGAGACGACCCGGCACGTCCAGCGTCTGCGGGGCGCCGACGGGTCGGTGCTGGCCGAGTTCAGCGACGACCACGTGACCGCCACGGCCGGAGAGAACGAACAGCAGTGGCGCGAGTGGGAACTCGAACTGGTGGAGTCCGACGATCGGCTGCTGCTGGACCGGCTGGGCAACCGCCTGCTCGATGCCGGGGCCGCGCCGTCGGCGCACGGCTCCAAGCTGGCGCGAGTCCTGGACTCCCCCGCCGACGCGCGACCGGCCGCCGAACCGACCGATCCGGTACACCGCGCCGTCATCGAGCACAACCGGGAGCTGGTGCTCTGGGATCGTGCGGTGCGCTCGGACACCTTCGACTCCGTGCACCAGATGCGGGTGACCATACGCAAGCTGCGCAGCCTGCTCAAGGAATCCGAGGAATCCTTCGGCCTGACCGACGACGCCTGGGTGCTCGACGAACTGCGGCAGCTGGCCGCCCTGCTCGGGGTGGCCCGAGATGCCGAAGTGCTGGCCGCGAAGTACGCCGAGGCCCTCGACGAGCTGCCGGCGCAATTGATCCGCGGGCCGGTGCGCGAGCGCCTGGTCGACGGGGCCCAGCGGCGCTACGACACCGGGCTGCGGCGGTCGCTGAAGGCCATGCGCACACCGCGCTACTTCCGGCTGCTCGACGCGCTCGACGAGCTCGCCCACACCCCGGCGCCCGCCCCGGGGACCGAGCAGAAGCCCGTCAGCCTCGACGCCGCCTACAAGCGGGTCCGCAAGGCCGCGAAGAACGCCCGGGCCGCCGCCGAGGACGCCGCCCACGACCGCGACGAGGCACTGCACCGAATTCGCAAGAGCGCCAAGCGGTTGCGCTACACCGCCGCGGCCACCGGCAAGCGCAAGGTGTCCGACGCCGCCAAGACCATCCAGTCGCTGCTGGGTGACCATCAGGACGCCGTGGTGAGCCGCAATCATCTGAGCCAGCAGGCCGAGGCCGCCCACGCCGCCGGCGAGGACACCTTCACCTACGGGCTGCTCTATCAGCGCGAGGACGATCTGGCCGAGCGCTGCCGCGAGCAGCTCGACGACGCGCTGAAGGCGTTGGCCAAGGCGATGTCTTAGCTGGGGCGAACGAGTTGGCCTGTAAGCCGGATTCTGTTCCGAGCCCCCGTTTCCGGGGTGCTCGGCGGCGACCATCCATCTGGGCACACCGTTGCCGGGTACCTCGAGCGGCCTACCCGCAGGCTCGGGCGAGCAGCCCTCGAGCGCCTGCGCAGCCGTGCCGGGCACGGCCTCTTGGCCTTGCTTCGGGTGGGGTTTGCCTAGCCACTCCGGTCACCCGGAGCGCTGGTGCGCTCTTACCGCACCGTTTCACCCTTACCATCGCTGGCGGTCTGTTTTCTGTGGCACTTTCCCGCGAGTCACCTCGGATTGCCGTTAGCAATCACCCTGCTCTGTGAAGTCCGGACTTTCCTCGAGCCCCAGATTGCTCTGAGGTCCGCGGCCGCCCAGCCAACTCGTTCGCGCTCATAAGGTACCCGATCGATGGGTCATACTGGGAAAATGTTGCCGCCCGCGCGCTATCTGATGCGCGCCAAGGACTTCGTCGACGCCCGGTACGCCCGGAATCAGGCGGCGTGACCCACGATCTCGATGGCGATGTGGGTTTCGATCTCACTGACCTCGACAAAACGTCGTCCCGGCAGCGGCGGCGCGGTGCAGTGATGCCGCGCCCCGGTCGGGGTGATGAACTCGGTGCTGTGCCGCCCCTGTTCGTCCACCGCGGTGGCGGCCTTCCAACCGCCCGCCTCCTTGGCGTAGTTGCACGCCGCACACATGCCTTGCCCGTTGGCCCCCGAGGTCACCCCGCCACCCGCGGCCGGGGCAACATGATCGGTGTGCCGGATCGGCGCATCGCAATACGGCATCCGACACGTGTCATCGCGCAACCGGATGAACTCGGCCAACCCCTTCGGGAAGATCCGCGACCGCGACTCCATCGCCACCAGCGCCCCTGAAACCGGGTGTTTGTACAACCGCCGCAAACTCGCCCGGGATCGCTCGTCATCGACCGCCCCACGCACCAACTGACGCGCCACCCCCGCCGGCACCGGCCCGTAGCCGGCCACCCGCGCGGGGTGCTCATCACCGGCCAGCAGCGACTCATCCGAGATCACCAGGTTGACCGCGATCGGAGTGGGCACCTCCGCCGACTGACCGGTGACCCGCTCCACCAGCGTGTCGGCCATCACCTGCCCCCGAGACCGCCCATCACAGGTCACGTCAGCCTCCCGCTTGAGCGCGGCATACACCGAC
>Ga0265293_10001872_pt1 | contig 44323 bp, 48 predicted proteins | sample Munlanlewell138R_FD_192505 | JGI IMG/M metagenome (GOLD analysis project Ga0265293, IMG submission 192505) | Leachate microbial communities from a municipal landfill in Southern Ontario, Canada - Leachate well 138R | ecosystem: Engineered > Solid waste > Landfill > Unclassified | place: Canada... | reverse complement strand
TATGCCCTCGAAACCTTTAAGCCGCTGTACATGGAATTATTAACGAATCAAGAACCGGAAGAATGAAACAGACAGAAATGACAGCTGACTGGCAACAGGAACTACAGGAGATGAAAATGATCCTGGAGGACATGAGGGAGAGCCACGCTGAAATAACACGCTGGGTTAAGGAACTCTTCGGTGAACAGAAACAGGACACGAGAAAGTTCATGGAGCCGGACATCGCGGATTCGGCAAAAGTACCCATCGGCAAGGCCGCCGAAATACTTGGTATCAGTCGCGACACGCTCCGCAAACACACCGATAACGGGCTTATCAAATGCTCCTTTCAGAAGGGAACATACAGGCGGCAATACAGGGGAGCCGACATAAAAAAATACTGGCGGACCTGCCAGTGATTCTGGTTACAAATTAGTAGAACGATTCTTTAAAACTGCAGGAAACGGGCAATGTGAATTGCCCGGCACTTGGCGGGATGGAGAAGTGGTTAACTCGCGAGACTCATAACCTCGAGGTCCTGGTTCGAATCCAGGTCCCGCAACAATGCAATAGTGCACTCATAATAAAACAATTTGACATGAAAAAAAATGAACCGGCAAACCAGCCCGGATATCCGAAGTACAAATCACACAAAGAGGTCCGCGCCTTTAAGATAGGTAAAGTAGATTTCGATGCCGATGTTGGAGGAAACAGAGAAACTGACGGATCGGTCATTATCACTCCTGAAAACACGGTATACCCACCATTTAAAGTAGATGGAGAATTTGATCGCAGACATGCACCACAACCCGGGGGCTATATCGTGTTTTACGAGGACGGATACATCTCATATTCTCCGGCAGATGCATTCGAAGGCGGCTACACGCTTGGTGAGCAACATGATTTAATGATCAGGCTTAATCGTGAAAAAGACGATCTCCTTGAAAAATTGAAGAATCTGCATGATTTTCTCAACAGTGAAAAGGCTCCGAGTTTAAAGCCTTTGCAGTTCAGATTATTGACAATTCAGTTAAAAGTGATGCAAGCATACTCCGATATTTTGCAACTGCGTATAGAAAACATGGATTAACCCAATACCGGCTATCGGCCCTGTAAATAATAATTATAACAATTGAATAACAGGACTTTTTAAAACTACCTCAAGCGTGAGGGACAGGGTCGGAGCCGGTTTCTAATCACTTCAAAAAAAACAACAATGGAAACAGTAATCGAGGTAAGTCAACATGAATTGTTGACGAAATTAAAGACGATCGGCAGGATCTCGCAGCCAAAAAACACGGCTTACCCGGCTGCCGGTTGGTTCAGGTTCCGACGGCATCCTCAATGGGATGACGCGCTATCGGTTACCGCAACTGATATGACCGGCGAGATGTCGGCCAAGGTGAAATGCGAGAAGATCGAAAACAATGTGGACTTCTGCATTGATTCAAGAGTTCTTCTTGAAATACTTCCACAAATACCGGACCAACCACTGAAACTCACCGTGAATCCCGATAAGAGATTAAGCGTGGAATACTGGACCGGATCATTCGAGATCCCGCTGCATGACGAGAACTTATTTCCTGAAATCTCCATGAACTTGACAGATAATATGCCTTTATACATGAAAACGGAGATCATCGCGACGGGATTTAAGCAGGTAATAGATTTCACGGGCAAAGACGAGGTGAGGCCTGTTATGACCTCGGTGCTCATGGATATTAAAAAGGATGAAGTGACTTTCGTGGCTTCTTCCGGTCACGTTTTAAGCAAGCAAGTTTTCGAGTATAGCGCTGAGGTAGAACAACAGTTAATTATTCCCAATAACGCCGCGAAATTGATACTCTCGATGATTGATCCGGAAGTTGAGGAGGCCAACATAGAAATCACGAAAAAGAACTTCATGATCGAGATAGGTGACTTCACGATGGTGTACCTATTAACGGAAGGGAAATACCCTAACTATCGTAGCGTGATCCCGGCGCACAAATGGACCGCCAAGGTGGATCGTCAAGTGCTGCTTGGAGCAATCAGGAGGACGTCGGTATTCAGTCCTGATGGCTCGGGGATGATCGCGATGTACTTCATTGGCGACAAGTTGAGGATCACGTCGAAAGACATGGATTACAACCAGTCCGGAGAAGAAAGCATTCCCGTATCGTATGACGGCGAATCTTTTCAGATTGGATTTAACTCGAAACAGTTGATTTTGCTGCTCTCGTCGGTAAGCGACAAGCATTGCGAGATTAGGCTGACAACCCCCGGCCAGGCAGCGACTATTATCCCGGAAGAGACGGCCGGTGTAACACTACTAATAATGCCAATGATAATTGAATAGCATGAAAACAAATCATTTTGAAAAGACGATCAAGAAGTATCTTGATGAGCGGGCATTGACCGACGAGCTGTTTGCTGAACGATACCCAAATGAGAAAAAGAGCATCAAGGATTGTTGCACCTATATTGTAAACGAAGTAAAGAGGTCGGGAAGGTCGGGATATGCTGCCGAAGAAATATTCGGCATGGCCGCGCACTATTACGATGAGGACGACATCAAGCCAGGCAAACCGATTTCCAGTGTGCGTATTGTCGTTGACCACGTTCCGGAACTCACCGCTGAAGAAAAGGAACAGGCCAAGAGTGCCGCGATCGAGAAGTATCAAGAAGAGGTGCGAGCCGAGTTGATAGAAAAACGCAAGCGCGCCGCGGAGAAAAGGCGCAAAGAAGATATAGAGCAACCTACCCTGTTTGGATGATTCAAGTGTTATTTTATGCAACCAAGAACAAAGCTTCAAAAGAGAGTATACGCGCTCAGTCAAAAAATGCCTCCTCTGTCAGAGGCACAACGCGAATGGGCCTTAAAGAATGTTTTCAAACCCTCAGGATATATACGCAAGAAAAGTATCTGGTGTCACGAATGTGGATCCACTTTCAAATCAGAAAACACCATGCACGATGCGATCCTGGGGAAAAAGGAATGCCCCGTTTGTGGAGAGTGCATCGAATTACAACATAGTACTTACAGCAGTAACGTTTGGAGAGACTACTACTCGATTATCACCGAATCGGACGGATTTCAAGTGGTACGCCACTTCACGGTTGAAAAAAGTTTTCGAGTAGGTAAGCCGGCAGAAACTCGTATCGTCGAGGTAATTCAAAACTGGATAACCCCGGATGGCAAAGTAACGAACGTGGCACGAGAAACATACTTCGGAATTTATTACGACAACTGGAACTATTCTTCGCCGATGGAGGTGAGACGCCCAAGCAGCGTGAGAGGGAAATACAATCCTCACACGGATTACGTCTATCCTCGTAAGCGGTTTATCAAAGAATTGCGAAGGAACGGGTTCAGGGGTGGACTACATGGAATAAGACCTAAAACACTATTCGTGCTACTGCTTACAGACCCAAAAGCAGAAACACTACTAAAGGTAAAGCAGTACTCTATGCTGAAATATTTTATCAGTACTTGGCGAAATATAGATGATTACTGGCCGTCGATAAAAATCTGCATACGCAACAACTATATAGTTAGGACGGCCGAAACTTGGGTAGACTATCTGGAGATGCTAAAACGCGACGGCAGGGATCTCCGCAACGCGCATTACGTGTGTCCAGCGAACATAAAGGAGGCACACGATCGCCTTGTAAGAAAATTCAATCGTATCCGTGAGAACGAAAAAAAGGAGAAGCTAAGAAAGGTTGCTGCCAGCTACGGAGAGTTTATAAGCCCGTTTCAAAATTTCTGCTTCAAGAATGGAGATATAACGATCACTCCTTTTCTCACCCTTGAGCAATTCAAAGAAGAAGGAACGATATTGAATCACTGCATCGATTCCAGCAGCTATTACAATCGGAGAGAAAGCTTGTGTTTCTCCGTGCGTGTTGACAACGTTGTCACTGCAACAATCGAATTCAGCCTGATTGATGGTAAAGTATTGCAGCTAAGATGTAAAGACAATGAGGATCTCCCGCCCACGCTACAAAAAAGAGTACTTGAATTATTTAATCCTCATTCTCGAGAAATAATGAGGGTAGTATCAGGAATCATAAAACAACCGGCATAACATGGCAGAGCTTCACTACTCCATATTGAAACGCGGCGCAACGATCCGGTATCACGGCACGTTTCGGCACGTTGGGCGTATTGGTAAGGAAGCTGTCAGCAAAGGCTTGGGTGAAGCAATAAAAAGGAAATGGGGCCTTTCCGGGTCCGACATCGAGGAGCTTGAATGCTATTATTTCAAGAACGGGAAAGAGATCATGATAAGTAAGTATAACCGAAAAAATGTAAACAATGAAACTTAAAAAATTCAACGAGGAGAACACTCCAAGAACACGTCGATGTGACCCAACGATTCGATTCGTTCGAAAGACGGGGCTTATATCGATATCCGCTGAAGCGGGTAGAATATTAGGCATGAATTCCGGGGATGCAAGGCTGGAATTCTTTCAAAACGAGGAGGTGCCGAAAGATTGGTACATAAGCTTGACACATGACCAGCAGGGTTTTCAATTTCGATCAAAAGGCAGGCTCTACCTGTTAAACTCTGTAAGCATGTCCAGGAATATATTAGATAGCCTTAAAACGGACAGGCCCGGACTCGCATCAGGCGAGATCGACATCACAAAAGGGGCAACATTTCGCATATCGACAACTCCTGTTCTCCAGGGCGAGAAGAAGCTATACTATATCATCACTGGAAAACCTTTAAAGTAACGCCATGGAAGCTGTATTACAAATTATTATCTGCGCACTTGTATTCATCTTAATCGTGATACTCGTGGTACGTATCATCGCCCTTGAAGCGGAGGTGGAGGCTTTAACCGAGAAGTGTTTCAGGCTTATGAAAAAATTGGGGGAAGAGTATATCAAACAAATAGAAAACTATGGGTAAAGCAATTTATAAGCCGGTCGGGAAGGCGTCGGAATACGCGGTATGGGCCTGCAATTTTTACGTCGGATGCTCGAATGGATGCGATTACTGCTATCTCAAGAAAGGGCGGGGGAAGCATGTGATGGGAGGGGATAAACCTACATTGAAAAAGTGCTTCAAGGATGAAAGCCACGCATACAAAGTATTTAGGACCGAAGTCGATAAAAATATGACAGAACTTGAAAAGCATGGGCTATTCTTTTCATTTACCACCGACCCGATGCTCCCGGAATGCATCGAGCTGACTACAGCTGCGATATCCTACTGCTTGACGTACAGTATACCAGTCAAGGTGCTTACTAAAAAAATAGGCGAATGGGTTGACGATTTTGTAGAGTTGTCAAAAAAGAAGATATCAATGGAGCGGTCTACAGGATTTTAAAAACGGATTTGATATGAAGGTTTATATTTCAGGAAAAATATCCGGGTTAGATTGTAAAGCCGTCGAGGCAAAATTCAGGCAAGCCGAAGATAAATTAATCAAGTTGGGATTCGAGCCTGTGAACCCCCTGAATAACGGGTTATCGGCTTGCAACACGTGGGAGGAGCACATGCTTCGTGATATCGAGCACTTGTTCGATTGTGACGCAATTCTAATGCTTAACGACTGGAGGCGATCTAAGGGTGCGAGAATAGAATATTCGATAGCGGTCGAAAGGGGTATGGAAGTCATGTTTCTAAGCAGGCTGATTCTTGATGATTTGAAAGAGGCGATTAAAGATGCCACCGGATTAAGTTTTGAGCAATACACGGGTAAAAGCAAAACCCGTGATACGTTCTTCGCCCGCATGATATTCGCGAACTACTGCAAGGAGATGCGGAAAGAGGATATCGGGCGGATCCTGAATCGAGACAGAAGCACGGTGGATTACTACATTAACCGCCACGACGATGAAGTAAAGTATAACCCCGCCTTCGGGAGACTGGCCGGGATGGTAGAGGAAAGGATGTCAGCAAAAGAAAGAACAGTAAACGAATATTTCACAGGGAAATTCGGGGATACGAAGATTTAACAACCAAATAACAAGGATATGAAATACTTAATAATCTACACCAACCCCGAAACGGGAAAAAGGGAGGCGTTTTACACGAACTGGTTTGATTCAGCCAATAATTTCAATGCCGATTGCGATATGATTGTGGTTGACAGAACGCGACACCTTGTCACGTTTGACGGGGAGATATGGCAGGATATAGAGGAAGATCATTTATAAACTTACCCCCCCCGCTATTTAAGTTTAGCGGAAGAAACTTTAATAAGGAACAATCTTTAAAAAGAAAATCATGGACGTACAGAAGCTAATAAACATACTTAAAGAATTCCCTCCGACGATGGAGGTATGGATAAAGAAATCGGAGAACGATTTTGAATTCTCGCTTGCTGACAAAGTAGAGCGAAGAGAAATTTCGATGAAGGAGGATCCGGATGGTGAAGAGCTTGCAAGGGAAGAAATCGTGGTTATATCTGATTTCGAGTAAAAACAACGGTAGAGGGTAAATATATGACAACAGAAAAAAAGACAGCTAAGGCTGCCGAAGATTATATCGTCAATCAGACTAAACACGGGAAACTCACCGGTATGTTGTATTCAAATGATATTGCATCTGCATTTAAGGATGGAGCAAACTGGGCTTTTAACGAAGCCTTTAGATGGATACCGATATGTGAAAAGCTTCCACCTAAAGATGAACCTATTTTAATAAAAAAAGAAGTGACTGGAGATATTGATGCGATACGAATACATGTTGATGCACCAATGAAGTTTTACGTACTAAATAAAATCACCCACTGGCGACCGATAAACATGAAGGAAAGTGTAGACGTGGATTTTGAAGATCGACTTTCCGACATGTTGAAGTCGCACGGGTATCTATTCCCCGAGACTGACAAACAAATGGACAAGTTCGAGAAGAGCATGGAGTGGCTTCCCGTGCCGGAAGAGATGGAGACTCCGGATTTAAATTACAAGCCTGGGGTTAACGTCAAAAAAGCTTATAAAGCTGGACTAAAGGAAGCCTTCAGATGGCATGATGTAAGCGAGGAAGTACCGGACCAGTATAGAGAAGTTCTGCTTAAAAGCGGAGACTTTGTATATGTGGGGCATAGAGTTATAGATGAGCAAGAGGGGTTCTTCTACTGGGTTGATGGCCGTGACGATGAAATTACAGATGTTACCCATTGGCGACCTATAGAACAGGAGGACTTATGAAAACATACGTGCTAACATTCAGTCGGCGTTTTCCCGGCACTCATCCACGGGCCGGTGAGGCGACCAAGTTTGTCGAGAAGATCCTCGGTCACGAGAAGATCCATACGATACGATCGAATTTTCCATTGTGGAAGAAACGAATCGAAGAGGTGCAAAAAGGCATAGTAAACTAATAACAGACTAATCATGAACATAGAAGAAATAAGAAAACTCACGAAGAGAAACAGCAAAAACAGACTGAAAGAAGACAGAATTATCCGTCGAGAGGAAATTCTTTTGAAATACAAAAGAATTATAGAAACCATCATAAGTCAAGCTGAAAATGGGATACCAGAGACATCCATTGGCTATGTCTATTTGAATTATCAGGACAACTATTGCACAAGGTGCGCGGTGAGGTTATTTATGATGAAGCACCCCGGGTTTAACGTAAAGCATGATAGCAATATGAATCGTTTCAATATCGAATGGTAAAAGTTAACGAACAATTAAATAAATAGCACGAAATAATTATGGGACACTACGAATTTGAAAAACGAACTAATTGAAGAACAAATAAACAAATAGCCATGGTTGAATCAAAATTAAAAAAACAGTTCAGGGTGGTACTGTTCGAGGACCATCTTCACATTGCGACCTCGTTGAACAACAAGAGGTCGTTTGAGGCGAAATTATCTATCCCGAAAACTCCACTAAAAATCGGGTGGAACGACTGGATTGAGACACGGCCCGACGCTCTTAATTATCACGAGTGTTGCGGCATACTGATTTTATTCGGCATTAAACCGCCGAGCTACGAAGAGTTGAAAGAACAATTAGAAATTTAGCCATGTGGACAACAGAATTTAAGCGATCAGAAGGCGCGGTCGTGGAAATGACACACGACTTTGGTGAACAGGTAAAGGTTGTAACAGACCTCAAGGAACAGGTGGTAAAGCGATATCACGGTGGCGTACTGGTGAAAGAGTACACCCTGGATCCACAAGTGCAATATTATTTTCAGTTTCTCAATATAATCGCCGAGGAGATTAAAGCCGTAAAGGAGGTTGCACATGAAAAAAGTTGAAACCAGACACACGGAGGATCGATTAACGACCTCTGACCCCAAGAAGATGCTGCACAAGTTTACCGCGCGGCGTGTTCTTCGCGCGTGGATGGAAGATTTCTCCGACGAGGATACCGGCGAGATCGTCTCCATCGAGCGAAACGAGGTGGTATTGGATCAGGGAGTGCTAATCGATCAAAACATCTTGCCGGAGTTGCAATTTTACATCGAGGCTGGTGAGATAGATGAGGTGGAGGTGAGCAGCCAGCGCAGGATGGCTCGTCAAGTCGACAGAAAGCATCTGGTTCCACACATCGCTGTTGTGATGATTGGTGGAAAGAACAAGAAGATTTTACTGTTCGCTAACTCGATAGAAGTTGCCAACACGATTCTGGTCGATTTCGTGGAATTGAACTTTTCCGATTCGTTCATCATTCGCTCGATCAAGGATCACGACGCCGGGATTATTCTTGTTGACAATCTCAAGAAAGTAGGTGAGGATTCCGGCCGGGACGAAGAAAAAGACGCGGAGGAACGAAAGTTCTACCAGATCGATTTTAGCAGCTACATAGAAGACACGCATGTGTCGAGCAGTAGGGCGATCGTTCAAACTTACAACATTGACAGAGCCCTAATGCTTATCAATGACCATTTAAACAAAATGGAGGTCGAGCAAGGGGAGCGATACCGAAAACAAGGGCTGAAATATACCGTCAAGCCTGTAACCATCTTGCTTGACGCCGCGAAGCCGATAACGATAACAGCCTACGTGCCGAGGGAATTTTCCGAGGCATACACACCTGATTTCACTGATATATGAGAACACCGATCACGTACTACGGGGGAAAGCAACGAATTGCCCCGGAAATAGTTGCCATGCTTCCACCGCACAAGTTGTATTGTGAGCCTTTTTTCGGTGGCGGTGCCGTGTTTTTCGCAAAACCTCGCGCCGGCATTGAGGTGATCAACGATCACGATCACAGTTTGATCAATTTTTACCAGTGCGTTCAGAACAATTTTGATGAATTACAGCACCTGGTGAAACAAACTCTACATTCCGAAGCCATGCACAAGTACGCTAAAGACATATGGAACGAAAGGGTATTCGCAACGAACATAGAGCGTGCCTGGGCAATATGGGTGACAACAAACGGATCATATTCCGGGAGTATGCACGGTGGCTGGAAGTGGTGTAATGGCAGTTCAGGCGGCCATACCGGCACATTTATGAAGGGTAAACGTGATGATTTCACGAAGGCGTTACAGGAACGCCTGAACACCGTTCAAATATCATGTCGTGACGCTTTGAAAGTTATCCGGGAGCGCGACACCTCTGAAACATTCTTTTATCTGGATCCCCCCTACCCTGATTCGGAGCAAAAACATTATGCCGGCTACACGATGAAGGATTTACACAAGCTTCTCGAGATATTGAAGAAATTAAAAGGGAAATTCATACTCTCGAATTACTGGACCGACTTGCTTCGTCGGTACGTGAGTGAAAACAACTGGAACTATAAAGAAATGGAGGTGAGCGTGAGAATAGCCAACCTGGGGAAAGGAAAAAAGAAGCAAGAAATAAAAACACGAACCGAAGTGCTTGTCTATAATTATGACCCGGAGCCGGACTTGTTCTCCTCCATGAAAATGTAGCTGAAAAAGGCATGAAAAATATTTACGAAAACCAGAGTTAAAATATTTATGACCCATCACGATCTTTGCCATATCGCCGCGAAATATCTTCGTAACCAAGGGATTCAGCCTTTTCATCGATGCCAATATGTTGTTGTTGATCTTGTGCGACAATGTGAGCAGCCGGACGCGTTTGGTTTTGGATCGTGTGGCACGCAATTGATAGAGGTTAAATTAAGCCGCGGTGATTTTCTGGCCGATAAAAAGAAGTTCTTCAGGATCAACCCTGAATTTGGGCTTGGAACCTTCAGAAGTTATCTCTGTCCGGAAGGATTGATCTCCATCGACGAGTTACCGCCAAAGTGGGGGTTGCTTTACGTGAATGAAAACAAAAGAGTGGTAAAAATTAAAGAGCCCGAGCCACAACAGGCGGACCATACTGAAGAGCTGGCCTTAATCCGATCAATCATGAGGAGAGTCGGTATTAAGCCACAGATTTTTAGTTTCAAGAAAACAAGTAAAAAGTGATTACTGGAAATACAATAATCGCGCAAAATTATATACAATAAAAAACGGAAATTATATGAAAAAAGTACCATTTGAAGCCGCGAAGGATTTTTGCGAGCAATACGAGAAGAACCAGTGCGTTATTTTGTCTTGGGATAAAGAGTCCCAAAAATTATGTATGACAACTTATATAATCGACGACGACGCTTCTATAAGCTCCGCGCATGCCGAGTGTAGTCTCCCTGAAGGTTTTGAGTCGTGGCAGATTGAAAGAGTTGACAGGTATTATTATCAATCCGGCCGAAATCACAATACTTGGATAGAAACTACCTACTGGTACGAGACACACACTATGAAGAGGATAGAGAAGACACGCACGTATGACGGGCTTGCTAATGATACGTACAATATGCCCGATTGGGCAAAAGGCATTACAGAACGTCGGAGATTATTAGAAAATAGTAGAGCAGTCTGTTAGGTAATTCCCGGGTGTTCGATAAAATAACCATACGAGCTACACTAAGCGATGAGGAGTGCGTCAACTTGGCACACCTTCATCGCTTGCACGCGTGGGTAAACGAGGCCGGTACGCAGGTGGAATACCGCAGTAGCGAATACGCGAAGCTGACAGGGATCGAGGTGAAAATAATTAGGAACAAGGTGACGATTAAAACAAGCCTTCACAAGTTCTATAATAGCCGGGTGTCCGGCACGCTAAGGAACGACAACCTCTTCACCATATCGGAAGCCAAGCTGGCCGCCGAGATGCTCCTGCATGAAAACGATCTCGCCCCGGAGCGAACCCGTGTGGTGCAGTTCGAGATCGGGCTTAACTTGATCGTGAGCCGCGATCCGATATCATTCATCGAACGCGCCCGATATATATGCAACCGGGACAAGGCCATGTTCATCGATGCCAACTTCCGCGTGAACCGACAGAAAACAACAGAGAAGCACCGACACATACGGAAGTACTTCAAGATATACGATAAGGGATTCGAGATGCAGGAGAAGAAAAGATTCGCTGACAGCATGAAAACCCGTGATCACGTGTTGCGGTGCGAGACGGTGTTTCGTCGGCATTCCGAAGCAGCCTCCACCTTCTTCACAGATCGCAATGTGAACCGCCTCGCGCAACGTTTTTTGATTGATTGGGATTCGCTGTTTTTTTTTAGAAATATCCGTGCCGATAAGGGCACGCGTAAAAGCGAGATAGAACGCGCCAGACGATGCTTCGACCTTGGCACCGAAGAATACCTCGAAAAGTCGCGCGAAGAGCTGGAAAAGGGAATTATAACGCCCAAACAGTTCAGGACGATACGGGAGTTCGCCCGTGATTTCGAGGATAATAAGCACAGATTCAGCCAAGAGGTGTCGGCGCAAGAAACAGAATATAAAAGGCTGTTACACAAGGTGTTTCAGCAAGCAAATAAATAAATGCCCATATGGGCACACGTAACACATTGATAATGAGATATGGGTTGAAAACCGCTGAATGATTATCAGCAACTTACAGACTTTCGTGGCGCATATAGGTGCCAAGAATGATTTTTACCCCGCCGAGGATCACCCCCTCCGCGGGGTATTTTTTTGCCCAAAAAATCGATTCTTGGCAGCTTGTCCTATACTTCCCAAAAGAAGCGGGTTTGAAAAACACGCTTTAAAGGGAAGAAACTGAAAGAGAGAAGGGGGATTAAAGAGAACAAAGTGATAACTTAAATCAATATACATGATTGATTATTAGAAGTATTTGAGGGTTAGAGAAGTATTTATTGAATGATGATAATACTGGTTAGTATCTAAAGTAGATAGGAATAGAAAGGTTAGTAAAACTACATTCACGGTATGCAATAAAATGAAAAACCCCGCTTACGTTCACACTTGGAAAATCCACTGTCGGAATCTAATCTGGCAGGGGTCATTTATATATTGGCACAAGGGAGCAATCTTATTTTGGTTCAAGGGGTCAACTGCGCCTGGCGCACGGGGTCAACGCGCATTGGATTTTCCAACACTCAAGCGAGACTGAAAATCATATTTATTATCAATGAAAAAATATTAATCGAACAGGGAGTTAACTTTATCAATGCTATCCTTCATTGCCTGCATTGTTTTCTCATCAAAGGAGATCGTGTTCTCCGTCTTCTTTGAAAGAACGAAGGGGAGTGTAGTTTTGACGATAGCGAGCCAATCAGCATCGGCATTATCCTTGTTGTTTTCAAGGTGCTCCAATCCCTTCTCGAGCAACCTTTGTACAAGATCCCTCATTTCCGCCGTGGATTTATTCGGCGTGCCTTTTTTTCTTCCCCCCGTTTTGGGCGTGCCTTTCGGTCGTGCCATATTCCAATCCTTTAGCTTGCAAAATAATAAATAACCCTGTCAATAAAAGCTTTCGGTATTAACCTTGTACGATTTTGGGCAAAAAAAGCAATTAAAAATATGTTTTTTTGATTGAACAAAAGCATATCATCCAATGCAAAGTAAGACGAGAAGCCTAAAAACCTACGCGCGCAAGTACAAGCGAGACAAGCGAGACAAGCGATTAACACCCGAGGTGACCGGGTTTACTCGCAATCAAACACTACTTGTGTCCGCGCATAACGCCTGGAGTTCCCTCTCCACGTGGCGTGATGATATTCGTCGCAACGAGGAGTTCGTGTACGGTGATCAGCACCTCGACCGCGTGTATGATCATAACGACAGTAAGCTCAAAACCGAGCGACAGATGTTTCGTGAGCAGGGTTTAGAGCCTTCTCAATACAACATCATTCGCAACGTTATTAGGACCATCGTTGGTTTTTGGTCGTCCAACAAGACACTCCCCAGCTGCATTGCGCAAAAGGATGAAAATCAAGAGGAGTCCGATATCCTCACTGCCACTCTTCATGCTCTCTACCGTAAAAACGAACTATGGAAGCTTGATATAGCCGAATTAAAACAGCTTCTCATAACCGGATTGTCCGCTTCCAAGATCCACTACGTGAACCGTGATGGTGATTCTGACGTGGTGAGTGATTACATAGATCCCTTCACGTTCTTCGTTGACAACCGCATGAAGGATCCACGATACAAGGACTGCACGCTGGTCGGCTGCTTTTATGATCTCCCGATCGACGATATTGCCGCCATGTTCGCGGAAGGAAGTAAGGATCGCGCGAAAAAGATCAGGCAATTATACGGGGGCGGATGGGATGAAGACGCGCTGCAATGGGTGGAAACCTTTACTGAAGAAAGGATCGAAAAAGATTTCTTTCATCCGGCCGTGGAATACTCTGGGCTTGGACGAATATTTGAAATATGGCGAAAAGAGAGTGCCGAATGCTACTGGATCCACGACTGGCGCAACGGTGAATATTACCCTGATTTTAATTCGAGTGAATCGGACCTGGAGAAGGAAAACTCCCTTCGTCGTAAAGAATACACGGAGATGGGAATGGAGGAAGAAGATATGCTCTTCCTCGAGTGGGAATGGGGCAGAGACAGCTACTGGAAGTACTATTACCTTACATCGACAGGAGACGTACTGCAGGAAGGCATCAACCCCTTTTGGCATGAACAACCCCCGATCGTCTTCGAATTGCACGAGTTTTTCGTCGGTAAAATCTACCCATTCATCAAGGATCTCATTGACGCCAACAAGCAAATCAACAAGCTCTCCGCCATGTCGGAGTTGCTCACGAAGCACTCGGCCAAGCAGCTGCTATTTATGCCGGTTGAGAATCTTGCAGATGAGGACGGCTACGGGGTTGATTACGTCGAGAGGAATATGACCAGGTATGATGCGGTGATCCCTTATAAAGGGAATCAAGGGCTAACCAAGCCAGAATTCATATCGTCCATTGGTGAGGCATTTACCCCTCTGAATGTCGTAAGCATGTACCTAAAACTATCCGAACAAGTCTCCGGCGTATACGGCGCGCTGCAAGGGCAAACGCCAACGGCCGGCACCCCGGCACAAAGCTTCCTGCAGCAGTCACAGAACTCTGCTACATCGCTCGTTGATCTATTCGAGTCCATTAACTCGTACCGCACCCGGAGAGACAAGATGAACGTGCAGCTGATGCAACAATACTACAAGGGAAAAAAATACATCTACGATCAGGACAACGGCATCGAATTACTCTATGATGAGGAGCGCGTGAAAAACATCGACGTGGAGATATCCATCGTGGAGAACACCAACACGCCGGCCTACCGGTTAATGGTGAACGATATCCTCATACAGTTGAAACAATTCGACACCAACAACATGATCGATTTGAAAGGCCTCGTGGAGGTCGGTAACTGGCCGTTCAAGGAGAAGCTTCTCGACTACTTGAACCAGAGAGAACAAGAAATGGCCGAGATGATGCGGGAAGAACAGATGGGGCAACCTTCAGGCCTGCCGGAAGATTTGGCGGCCGAAATGTCGCAATACCAATTCCCGCCCGAGGTGATGGAGCAATTAGGAACACTTCCCTCCGATGTTCAGGAATCGATCTTGCAACAGGCCGGGGCACTTAATTAGGAGGACAAGAAATGTCGCGCATTAAAACAGCAATATCAGGAATTACTACCCGCCCGGATCACGCCGATGGCGAATGCAGGACGTTGGTTAACTTACGCCCGTCGAACGGGGCGTGGAAGCCGGTACCCGAAAGGAAAACAATAAACATCTTATCGGATGACTATGATATAATATTCGTTTTTCGAATGAACGAGGAAGAAGACTGGATTGGAATTAAAGGATCGAAGATATTCACATCAATAAACACGGGATCTCGTTTATTATTATCGGATATAGATGAAAACATCAATTCAGTGGAACAAATTGGCTACACGCTATCATTCATCACGGATAGTAATGTTTATTACGCGTTAAGTCAAGACGGGACGTGGATGTTCTTGGGAATTCTGCCGGACATACCTTTTGCCACTTTCATTATCGACGATCGTCCCTTTGAAATGACGCCGGGTGAAGCCATCGGTACCCCCGTGCCGAGCAGTACTGAAGAAGAATACTCAAACAGCATCAAAGCAGCGATCTATGTCGCCATGGAGTACCTCACTGAAGGCGGCACCGATGAGGCGGGCAATACATACGAGGGGCAAGGGCAATTTTTGTTTGACGCGCATATTATCAGGTATGCCTTCCGGCTATACGATGACTCGCTCGTGAAATACTCTCCACCCATTCTGTTGATGCCGTCATCTCACATATTGACGTTAAAACAGCTTGTTTACAAGGTGCCCTGGAGAACTGTAAAAATAGTAGGCTATCGTCCTATGCTGACATTTTCAGAAACAATCCCGGAGGTATATCATGATATCATAAAATCAATCGATATATTTATTTCACCTCCTGTAGGAATATCCAATATCGAAAATATTATTCGAAAAGTACCTCTTGAACTTCCTCCGGAGATTCAAAACCTTCCGTACTACATGAATCTCATTAACGTGATAACCCCGAAAAACATTGAACAAGTTAAAGAAACCGGTAGCTTGTATTTCGTTGACAGCATCCCGATTGATGAAATACCTGTTGCAGGTTCATTCCACGCTTTATTTGCCGGTGAAAAAGGACTCAAACCGGGAGAGAGATTTAAAAATCTATTGAATCAGGACCTTATGCCTAACGATAATTTTAGCTCTCACGCTATCGGGGCAACCGGGAGCCTCACGTATAACAATAGACTGCGCCTGCATAACACGAAAACAACTTTCTATAAAGGATTTCACCCGGGATATTTTTCTTATGATTCATCATACAATGGAAGCTCAAGCATGTCTTCACCCGAAGGGGGAGGCACGCGCCCCGCGTTTAATATAGATGAAATGCGAGCAGAAGTTACACTAAACGCGGGAGGGATGACTCGAAAATTAGTTTCAACTATCGTTATGGATGGATCGGGTAAGCCAAATATATCATCCCTGTTGTCATATCCTGACGTGAGAGCAACAGAAATAGCTATCTATGCACTTACAACAATGGGCCGATGGATTCGTCTATGCAGGGTGAAGCTTGTCCCGCATGCCAGTTTTAATTTATCCTATCATTTGCACCCCACTCTACACGCTAACGGCGAAATATATTTGTACGAAGATCCACCCGAAGTCAACACGAATAACGGTGAGTTGTACGAGGCTGGCAAACTTGTTATCTCTGAAATAGACAATCCATTTTTATTCCCGGCAGAAAACACTTATCGTATCGGTTATAAAGATATCCTCAACCAGTCCTCTGTAGCAATGAACGTGACGGACAGGAATTACGGCCAACAGCCTGTGTTCGTGTTCACGCCTGATGGCGTTTATACCATGAGCGGTGCAATGGATGATACCGTTCATCAATCAGTTCAGGCACCCACCTTTTTAGAGCCGCCGATATCAAGTGTTATTTGCGCGACCCCCTGGGGCGTAGTTTTCATAACCAACAGGGGTTTAATGATAATCAATCAGAACGGGGTTGAGTACATCTCACCGATGATAAGGGAAAGAGGTGATCGTTTAGAAATAGATATTTCTGAATTTACCTCTTCATTGATTCAATATCCCCTATTATCATTCAAAGAGTATCTCGCCGGCATCAACCAAATGGCTTACAATCCCTATAATGATGAATTGATTATATCGGGGCCAGAAGAATATAGCCTCGTGTATGATTTTCCAACGAAATCGTTTCACATCTCTACCCATCTCGCCGGTAGGAGTATCCTTAATACCTTTCCAAAAGTATACCTCGTGTCTGACCGTAGCGTGAAAGACATTTCAGAGGGATCCGGAAAGGCGGCTGATATAGCAATCATGACACGTCCTTTACGATTTGGGGCGTACGACGTGAAGAAGCTTCACCGGGTAATGCTTAGAGCATTAATGTACAATACAGAGGAGGCGCAAGTGGCATTGTATCACTCCATGGACGGTGTGAACTTTACCCCGTCAAAAGGATACAACTTTGGCGCGGGGAAAAGCTACAAGGATCTCGATCTTGGCTTGCTCGCCCGGCAGACTTACCGTCAATACATCTTCGTGCTTACCGGCACATTTGATGAGGAGACCGAGTTGCGCCTCCTTGAATTCGAAATAGAGAAAAATTACAACGACGAAAAATTAAGATAATGAACACAATTTTATCACTATTGCAAGAATTATTGGCCTCACCCGGCGATGTCGTCATGGCCTGGGTTCAATACATCCCGATGTTAGCGAGTGCTGTTGCCACGGGGTATGGTGCTGTTCAGCAAGGAAAGAAAAACGACGAGATGCGCCGTAAGCGTGCCGGTTGGCAATCAGAAAACAAAGCCATGTTCGATTCAGAGTATTTATCTGATTACACGCAACGTGCCGACGCGCAGAACATCATCCGGCAGATGCGGGACCAGTTTGACCGTGAATCCAAGAGAGATCGTAACACGAGCGTGATCACCGGCGGCACGGCCGAGGCCGACGCGGCACGAAAAGAAGGCCGCAACCGGGCGATGAGCAATTTAATGGGTAACCTGGGAGCTATGGGACAGCGACACAAGGATAGAGCGAAGGATCGTTACCTGCACCGGAAGAACCAGCTCGACATGATGGAGTACGGCGATCTCGCCCAACAGGCAGAGAGTGCCGGAAATCTATTTTACAACGGCCTGGGCTCATTAGCCGGCACCGATTGGTCCGGGATGTTCAGCGGCGATAAAAAACCTTTCTGGAAAACATTGAGTCCGTCCGTGGGCGCACCTATAAAAGCTTCCGATACTACTAAAATGACGATCGGGACACCGAAGTCTCGGGATCTCGGCGGCATAATTCCAAAATACAAGTAATACCTCATGAAAGAAAAAATAACTGAACTGTTTTCCGAGTTGACATACCACGTGCGTTTGTCAATCACCTTATGGATCGAGGCGCTTAAACTTAGGCTCGCCATTCACCTTGCGGACATACGTCAGAAAGCCCGCAATCGGCGGTATTTTGTCGTTCTGGTCCATGCGGGATTCACGAAGAACGGCAAGCCTATCGAGAAGCTAAGAAGTATCGATAACGAGATGTTTAAACACCTAAAGCGCGTGGGAATGCTCCCGAAGCGAATGACAACGGTGGAGTTGCATCAGAAGTCGTTTTACGCCACCCCCCTAAGCCGGAACAACTCGTTATCGCGCGAAGATAGGCGAAAGGCTATGCAGAAATACATGCGTTATCAACGCGTGATGAACCAACGAATTAAAGAACAACCGGCATGATAATCTTTTTCATTTTCTCGCGCGACGCGATACAAAAAGGCGTGAAGCTGGAGACATCATTGCTTGCTGAACGTCGTTTTCGTGAATTGAAAACAGGGGAACTCCAGGAACTCTTTCAGGAACTGGTGATGGACGAAGAGTACGACGTGCTTTTCAAACGACTATTTGATCAGGCCCGCGCGGAGATAGTTCAAAACATCTCGTCGAACTACCTCACCGAGATGCCTACCGACATGGGGGAGATTTACAGGGAATTCCCGGACTTTCAGCAGGACCGTGATTTTGCGCTGTACTTGAAGATGCACTGCGATTTCCCGCTGCAATACAAGAAGAGCATCGATGTGAAGATCGAGCAATTTCTAATCGATTACATTTGCTGGAGATGGCTTGAAACAAAGTCGCCCGACGATGCTGTTTTTTTCTTCTCGCGGCTGGAAACGTTGCTCTACGATATACGCAGGCTGTTAATAAGAAAATCAACCCCGATGAGGCGACTCCCCAGTTTCCCGTAAAAATATAAACCAACATGACACAGGAAGAAATCAACAAGAGGTTGCGACCTGACATAACGTACGATGATCACGTGCAGGAAATCGAAGCAATGCCGGCATTTAATAGGCAGCAAGCATTCGAGGAGTGGCAGGGCGGGAAAAAACCGTTACTGGACGCCCTGATGAGTAATTACACGCCTCCCGAGATGAGGATCACTCCCGAGCAAGCGAAGAAAGCACGCTTCGGCGCGGCCATGACGGACACCTTCGGAACCCTCGCGGAGATATTCGCTCATTCACGCGGTGCGAATATTAAACAACGAGGAGGCCAAAGCAGCCAGCAGGCAACCAATGACCGCCTGATGCAGATGCAGGAAAAGTATGAAGACGATCTTCTCCGGTACAATGCCGCGCTGGGCGATGCTCAAGCGAAAGATTTTGCCGCTCATCTTCAGGACGCCATCCGATCGAGAGAAGAGGAGCGGAAACTATTAACCGGAAAAGCGGAGAAGGCATGGCAGCGAGAACAGGCCGAAAACAAGGCAATCCAGGATCAGGCGAAATACGAGCGTGACCGAAGGGACAAGGAAGCCTCCGCACAAACCAAGTTCGAGCGGGACAAGGAACTTATACGAGAACGCGCACGTCACAGGCCACCAACTTCGACACAAAAAAACGAGGGTTACATGGTATTAAACGCTCACCCGGGCGATCCCAATGCCACTACCGACAGCATGGGAAGGAAGGTAATTCCCTTTCAATTCACGAAAGAACAAATATCAGGCTACGCTAATTCAGCGAAATCCGATCAAGCATTCCTGGACCAAACGCCACACGCGTACGTGGACTCCTTCGATCCTGTCTCCGGAAGGATGATTAAAGGCTTAACTAACGACAACAACCTCGCGTGGATGTACGCGCAATATTTATACAATAGGCAATTTGGTTCACCTCAACCGGCCGTCGCAACGGATAGGCCTGACATTGGTGCCGGGGGATTGGAGAGATCCCAACCCACTTCCTCCGGAAGTCTCTATTAAAATTACACGAAGCTATGAATGACAACTTACAGAAACTTCACGCCAACCTCGGGAAAATCGACCCGGGGTTTACGCGTTCTTATGACGAGTTCAGTGCCGATATGCAAGATGAAAATAAGAGGAGGCGTCTACACACGTCGCTCGGGAAAATCGACCCGGGGTTTACGCGCACGTACGATGAATTCGTCAGTGATATGGGATTCGCCCAGCCTGCTGCCGACACGCGGCCTGCAACACCCGCCAAACCACGAACGCAAACATTCATAGAAAATCAAACCGGCGAACAGCACACGGTCGGCGAGCACGATATAGATGCCTTCGTGAAAGCCAACCCCGATATACGCGTGGCAGCTGATGAGGAGATCGATCCTACCGCCCCTCGATGGGGACAACAAGCATTCACGCCCGTGCCCAATACAGTTCGCGGGTTAGGGAAATCAATCAAGGAATCCGGCGTGCCCCAGCTTGTCGAGGGCGGTAAAATATCCGCGGCCAACTTCGTGAATCAATTTACCGGCAGCAGCCGTGATGCCCAACGCGCGCTTGAAATTCTCGAGAAGCACGGGGATGAAAAATTCAATCCCCGGAAAGCGTTCACCGCTGACAGACAAGAACAATATGATGCCGAGATGGAAGCGTACCACAAGGCCCGCGAAAGATGGGGGAAAGAAAACCCTCGCCTGCTCGACCGCGCGAAGTCCATGCTGCGCCTCCAAGCACCTAAAAAGCCGAAGGACCCGCTATCTGCCGCTCCGTCCGTCTCGACGGGGCTGAGCGACGCGTTTTTAGACCACGCGGATTACCGCCCTTATAAACTTGTCGAAGAAGCGTTGAGGCAGGGATCCATTAATGAAGCCAAATCCTATCTGTCTGAAAAAGCACAGGCCCCCACCTGGGGAGATCGCGTGGAGAAGGATGCATCGGAAAAGATGGCGCGGATTCCACAGCCGGAAGGGTTCGGGGCCTGGGTGGGAAACCTTGTTCCACAAATGGTACCCAACGCCCTTGCCATAGGCCTTTCAATTCACCCCGCCACACGGCCTCTTGCCCGTCCCGTGGGCATGGCCGGGATGGGCGTCCTTTCCACCGCATCGGGGGGAGCCGCCATTGCAGAGGCCCGGCAGTACGCCGAGGATACAGGCATTGATGTTTCCGAATCAGATATCCAGAAATCCGGCGCGCTCGCTGCCGCCATCGAGATCGTCACTGAAATTCCACCGCTGGAAATGTATTTAGCCGGGGCAGGACGCACGATAAAGAAGCGTCTGGGGAAACAGGTTGCCAAAGACATTATCGATAACCCAGCCGCACGCAAAGAAGCCGACGTACTGTTAAAGCGCGTAGCCAAGAGTGTACCCGGCACGCTGAACAAGGGAGCAGCAGCAAACTACCTTCGTCAGGTGACCGCCGAGGGACTATCGGAATTCGTGGCCGAGAGTGCCGGCACGCTGGTACCCTTGATCTACTCCGAGGAGGAGGACTACCCGGAATTAAAAGAGATCCTGTTTAACGGATGGGAAGGTGCCAAGGCCGGCGTGTTCATGGGAGCCTTCCTTGGCGGAGGATCCACGCTCGTGAACAACCGTGTACAAAATCAGCGTAGAAAAGAGCAAGAAAACGTGACCTTTGCCGACACAGATGCCGGCATCGTGGAGATCCTCGGCGAGAAAGAAGACACTTATTCGGTGTTGAAGAATTCAGGCGAGGTGACCGAGATCCCGAAATCGGCCGTGAAAGAATGGACTACCGTGAACTGGAGCGAGTTCAAGCAATTCTCCAACGAGGTTGCCGAAGAGTCCGGAAAAGTAGTTGTGAACAGCAGCGAAATCCAACAGGACGCCGCAAAAGGTTACGAAATTCTTGAGGCCGTCGTCAATCCCGAGATACGCGAGGATGTGGACCCAATGTCCAGCGATAGCCACATAGCCGCTCGCTACCAGATTGCGCTCGCCGAAGAGCAATTCGACTCCGCGTTCGAGGGTTCGGCAGCCCCATTTGATAAGCAACACATCTTAACCCGCGACGCCGACGAGCAGAAGCAGATCCTGTTCGAGATCTTTCTTGATGACTCCTATACCGAAGAGCAACATAATGCCATCGCTGGATTAGTTCAGGCAGCGGCGATAAATCAGAAATTAATCGATCAGCTCTCATCGATGCAGGAAGAATCCCTTCGCGAGCAAACCTTGAATTTGACAAAAAACGTCAACGAGAAAACCGGTACGCTCGTGACAGGAAGAATCAAAGACAACGATCAACCTGTCGCGATCATTCGAGGTTTATCTTTCGATGTAAATCAGGAAGGCGCATACATTATCGATACGGAAACGAGCGATGAGGCCGTTTATTACATCGACGCGGAAGGTAAAACGCAGGTTACGACCGCCGATATGATAGAGGTAGAAGAAAGTATGGACGTGGCCGAAGCCATCGCCGAACTCGAGCAATCAGAGCGCTTTGCCAGGGCTATCTCCGAGCAGGCTATAAATTCAGAAGTGGATAATCTACTTATCGCACGAAACCAAGTCCGGGCTGGCCAACCATCACCCGGCCCCTGGACGATAGGTTTAACCGCCACCGGCCCCGACGGGAGCACGGCACAGATCATAGACTTTAACGAAGATGGAAGCATCACGCTGGATGTTGAGGCCACCGACGGATCGCTCACCGAGGTAACCGTGCAGCCGGCAGGAATGACTCAATATGGATTCATGCAGCCGGAAACAGTAACCCCTGAAAGTGGAAATATTTCGCCCGAAAATGAAATAATATCCCAAGAAACGGTAGAGAATCAGCCAAAATCAGTGGAAAACACGCCTGAAACGGAAATTTCTGACATGGAAACGGAAACAATCCCACCCGAAACGGAAATTTCACCCGAAGAAGCGGAACGGGTCACGTTCATGGAAAGCCTTCCAATTATCGAGAGCGGAAAAAACCAAGGGCAGATCGATCAGCGACAGATGACTCCCGAGCAAACGTTGAAGTATTTTGAATACCAGTACGGGAATGAGCGCACGCTTCAGGCGGCCATCAAGCAGGTCGACAACATGAAGAAAACATTGGGGAGAGAGCAAAAGAAACTCGATAACGACCCCTTCAATATCGAGCAGACGGAAAAGGTTGCCGGCATTGAAAGTGAACTACAGATATATTCCGATTACGTGAATACAGCGCGTATGGCCGGCATAGAAGAACAGATGCAACGCCAGGCAGAACAACCCACCTCCGTTGCAACGGATCGCCAAGCACGACGTGACGCGATCAGCACCGAAGAGGCCGGCCGTGTCGGTACCGCCGCCCAGTCCATCACGGAAAAATGGAACGACTCGGAAAAGGTGGAAGGCATGGAAGATGTGATCACCCTTGCCAACGGGGAAAAAATACCCGGTCGCTACGTTCTCACCACCTCGGAGGCGCCATCGCCAAGTCACGATATCAACCGCAATTTTGCCAAGACGGAAGGATTCCCGACCAATGATCAAGGGAAAACCGTGAACGATCGCGATTACGAGGCCGACCAGCAAGCTCAACTGCTCGTGCAACAGCGAGCGAACAATTACGACGAGAGAGCCGTTCAGACGCCCGTTGTTGTCAGCCGTGAGGGAATAGTACTTTCCGGCAACGATCGCACCATGGCGGGCCAGATAGCCGCCCGCAACGGCACCGATGGAGCCTACGTGGACTACATCACCCGGTTCGCGCCACGTTGGGGATTCACCACGGAACAAGTGCAAGCCATGCCCAACCCCCGCGTGGTGTTCGTGCCGACGATAGATCTTCCCTACGATACCGCCACTTTCGCGAAATTCAACGCCGAGGAGAAGAAAACACAAAGCAGCCTTGAAACAGCCATCAAGGCAAGCAAAAGTGTTTCCCGTGATGCCATCATACCGCTCGCCCAGGAGGTAGAGAAATTCGAGAAGCTGAATGATTTCTACACCAACCCGGCCGCCGTGAAGAATGCCATACAGATCCTGTTGAACAACGGCGTCATACAACCAAACGAAGTGGCTCGAATGATGGACGGTGAGTCGTTGAGTGCCGAGGGGCGTTCATTTTTTGAAACCTTGATGCTGGGTTCGGTACTTAACGAAGAAGCATTGAGGCAGGTGGATAAAATGCGCTCGGTCCGTCAAACCCTGATGCGTACCATGCCCCAGTTATTGAGAAACGCATCATTGTCGGAATATTCGCTGATTGAAGAGCTGAACAACGCCATTCACCTGTTGTATGATGCGAAACAAAGCGGGAGTAAAGTGAAACTCCATTTAATGCAGGGGAATATCTTCGAAGCCACCGCGGAAGAAATTTATTCCGAGACAGAAAAATTACTATCTTTGATGCTCGAGGGAGAGAAAGACAGTGATTTCCGCTCGATCTTCGATACATATAACGCCAGGGCGATAGACCTTGAAGCCGGTCAGATCGACATTTTCGATGGCGTTCTCTCGAAACCGGAATTATTACAACAAATCATAAACAGCTATGGACAACAAGGACAAGAAGCGAGCATTGAACAAGCTGGATCTCCTGCTGTCGTCGATCGACAAGGTGAAGAATCCGGAACCCGATCTGACACAGGATCAACCAGCACAGACGGACAACAACCCGACACAGGATTAACCGAAAGTTTACCAAATAGGCAAACAATAGAGGGTAATACACAAGAAAACATTTCGGATACCGACACAGCAATCACTGATGATCAATCAAGTACAGAAATCGAAGTATCAGAAAGTCAACAAAAAGGAGAACCAGCACAGCCAGTCGATATACTTGATTTGGCAAATACGGTTGTAAAAAACAACGAAATAGCCCGCGAGGGTGAGCAGGTAGACCCCAATCCCTCCGAAGCACAAAAACAAGCCGGCAACTACAAGAAAGGACACGTGAACGTGCAGGGATTCGATATCACAATCGAAAATCCCGCCGGATCCGTTCGTTCCGGTACCGATGCCCAAGGAAACACATGGAGCGTTGAGATGCAAAACCATTACGGGTATTTCAAGCGAACCCAAGGAAAAGACGGCGATCAGATAGACGTGTTCGTCGGCCCCAATCCGGAGAGCGGGAAAGTGTTCGTCGTTGATCAGGTGGATCCACAAACTGGCGTCTTCGATGAAAGCAAGGTGATGCTTGGGTTTGATACGGTAGATGAAGCACGCGCGGCGTACCTGTCGAACTACGAAGAAGGATGGCAGGGACTGGGAGCGATCACGGAGGTGGGAGTGGAAGATTTCAAGCCCTGGCTATACGATGGTAAAAGGCAAAGAAAAGCATTCAGCGAGTACGCTGAAAACAAGCCGTCGAATACTTCTCAAACAACATCGGTATTCAGGGAAGAAATCGACCGTTTATCGAAAATATTCAACGCCCCCGTTGAGGTGCACTCCGAAGTGAGTACCGTGACCAACCCCGCCGCTCGCGAAGCTATCGAGTCCGGACGTAACGTGAAAGGCTGGTACGTGGATGATAAGGTTCACATCTATTTGCCCAACGCCGAAAACGTGCAAGATGTACAGGAAACCTTTTTCCATGAAGTCGTCGCGCACAAAGGCATAAAGGATCTGCTTGGAGAAAACCACCGGGTTGTTTTAGAATCATTTTTCGACGGCTTACCTTCAGAAGTTCAAAACGAGCTGCTGAAACGATTCGGGAATAAATACGCGGCTGCCGACGAATTTATAGCCACCGTGGCCGAGCGCGGAGAGTTCATGGGCATTAATAACCGTAATTTATTCCAGCGTATTGTTGATGCTATCCGTGAGTTCTTCTCCGGAAGCAACATCGATATCCAACTCTCCACCGCCGAGCGCATGGCAAACGATATGCTGAAGGACAGTGCGGAGAGGCTGAGGCAATCGAAAACATATATCCCTGTAAACAGAAAGCCGGAAACATTTAGACATAGCGACAAATCTGTGACTGACTATCCACAGCAAGCGATAATCAAAGGCGACAATATTACCGTGTTGAACAAATTTGGCAGGAAAACCCTCTCTAAATTCTCTATCCCGGTGTCGGAATGGAAAGAAACTTACGTGCAACCAACCGCGAACATAAATTACAATATGCGGCAGCTGGTGAAAGAAAAGCACATCGAGAGCACGCCGGGTAACGTTGAAGATGGAGTCCTCACGCCAATCGCGGAGAGGATCGTGGATTCCCAGGTTAATGCTATTAAAAAAGCGTATGAGAAATTAGTCGCCAATATTGAATTAAAAAATAGCTCGCAAGACATTGATAGTTCGGAAAATAGTAATATCTTTGATGAAAAATCAGGAGAAAATGAAACAAGGTTCAGGCAAAATAAACGGAAAGCCAATTCAGGAATCCAGCTGCAACTCAACTGGGACGAAGGCGCATTACCGTTTAGACGATCCGAAGCCATCGATTCTGACCCCGAAGTCGGTAACCTACAACGGGAAAAAGGTTACGTTCAAACCGACGATAATTCATTAACTTTCGTCGAGCGTCAGTTGTCCGACCTTGGACAATTAAACTTCATGGGCTCACCTTTAACTGGACCCGCCAAGATCACCTCTCCCAACGACATTGCATTTTTATTTAAAAACCTTGAATCGGCAGCCACCGAAAACGCGTTTGCAGTGTTAGCAAACAAGGATGGAAATTACAGGGTATTATACATTTCCACTGGACATACTTCTGGTGCTCTTATTGACGACAAGTTAATTCTTGGTGCTGCCATCGAATATGGAGCAACTGAAATAACACTCGTTCACAACCACCCGTCCGGCAGATTAGTCCCATCCACAGCAGATTATCAATCTAACAACAACTTGTGGACCTCTGCCCGTGCCGCCGGCATTCACGTGAACCCCGGGATCATTATTAACCTTGACAGCGGCCAATACGCGGAATTTGATTCAAGTGATCGAACTTATACCGTTAGTGATCGAACCGCTATTACTAACGACATATCCTCCATAAACGTTCATCAATTTGACCGCCTTGTTCTACACCGTCCTTCCAGCGAAAGAACATACATTCGTACTTCACGTGATATCGCTGAATTTTTGAGTAAACAAAAAAGAGGTACCGGCAATAAACTTCACGCGATAATCCTTGATAGATCGTTAGGAGTCAACAGGTATCTTTTGCTTGATGCTAATGCCGGAACCACCGGGCTAATCAAGCAAATAATTAGCGAAATCGCTAAACATGGTGATTCCGTGGCTTTAGCTTCCAATTTCCCAATTGGTAAAAATACAATTAATACAATTAAATCCGCGTTAAACCCAATGGGTGTGGCTCTTATTGATGTTTTGGAAGTTCAACAAGATCAGGATATCATCGATAATTACAAGAGTTTTACCGATGAAGGCCTTCTTGAGCCGGAGGTTGAGTATCAGAGTCCGCTGTTCCGGATCATCGGTGAAATAGGAGCAAGTCGGATGGAAGGTGCCGAGATGGTGATGAATGATCTTTCCGTTGCAAGACAAATGGAAGCGGGCGGCAAGGATGCAAAAAGCATACGAATGGCAACCGGATGGGAACGGGGCATAGATAAAAAATGGAGATACGAGGTTCCAGATCTAGAGCTTAATATTTCAGAGCAGAAAAAATTCTACCTAATGTCCGAAATACTGCCGGATTCATCCGATTTGCTACGATCCTACCCTAGCATGAGAGATATGCTCGTTCAAGTCGACATAAATGAGACAAACAACAACGGGGGGGAATATATACCCTTTACAGACAGAAGCTATGAAGGACTGTTTCCCTTAGAAGAAGAGATAAAAGTTGAGGCTAAAGACATAGAATCAGCCAAATCTATCCTTTTGCATGAAATACAGCACGCGATCCAAGAAAGAGAGGGTTTCGCCCAAGGCGGAAGCGAGCGTCTCGCCCTAGGCCTGAAATTAACCAGCGAGCAGAGAGAGAAATATGTGCTAAAGTCGGTCGAAGAGCACTCAAGGAAGAAAGGATACAAACTAACCGACGATCAGATAAAAAGCATAACAGAGCAAGTAGTCCTTGGGGAACAAGCTGACGACTCCCGTGTGCGTGAACTTGAGACAGAGACGGGTCTCTCAGAGGATCAGATCGCGGACTTCTTTTTAAAAGGATTGGACCCCTACCACGTCTATCAATCTCTCGCTGGCGAGACAGAGGCTCGGAACGTGCAAGCCCGCGAGACGATGACACCCGAAGAACGCCGTAGTACTTTACTGGCGGAAACAGAGGACGTGGCAAGAGACGATCAGATAGTGCTATTAAATTCCGTTAATGACAACGATATCCGGTTTCGTACAGTTGATGGAAAAGAAGTATCGCTATTCAAATATGGCGAAGGGGGTACGAAAGGAGTGTTTCAAGACAATGAAGGGAATTTGTACAAGTCATTGGTAAGACAGGAAAATGCATACAACAAAGAGGCCAAAAAGTGGACAAAGAAAGATGTGCCAGGTGAGTCAAGAGAATATGAGATACTGAAAGAACTCCAAGATAATAACAACATCGTGAAGGTGGGCGAAAAGATTGAAACCACGCACGGGCCAATGTTTGAAATAGAGAGACTAAACGAGATAGAGAGCCTCACGTATAACGAATACAATGGCGTTAGAGATATTCTAAAGACTATCAACGACAAAGGCTATTTCGTAAACGACTTAGTTTCTGTAATGAGGCGACCTGAAACAAATGAACTCGTAGTAGTTGACTTTTCATCCGGGCTTAAAGATGAATCGAAAATAGGAGATCAAAGCTATGATGATAGGAATAACATAAATCGGCTTAAAAAACTACTTTCAGAAGAGGACAGGAGAAAGGTTGAGAGGGATAACCATAACGATTATGAAAGAAAAATGGCTGAAATTTTCCCGGGATATAAAGCAGACATCCGTTTCCGCGAGGAGGCTCCGGCATACAAAGGTCAATCAATATTTGATTACGCAGCCGAGGTGAACCAGTACAATGAGCAACAAAACGTTCAAGGCCGTGAAATAAGCGAAGATTCCCCCAATGTTGAGGAGTCCAAACCGAAGTATAACGGACAGCCTATCTCCGAATACGCGCAAGAAATCACCGATTATAACGATGCCAACGGCATAAGATTCCGAGTACAGCTTGATAAAGACGGCCTACCCATTCCGCCCGTGTTGCATGCCGGTATGAATAACCTCGATATTGCAGATCTCGTGACGGAGTTCAAAAACCACACGGATAAGGTTTTCAAGGACGTGAATATAGAGATGGCAAAAATAAGCTCGCTATATACCACTTTCGTTGACCGTGCACGCCCGTTAGAGAAGTATCAAGCTTTGATGCAGGAAAAAGGAGCGAAGCCGGGAGAAAGCGTGTACTGGGATTACATCACCTCCTCGAGCCGGGCCACTCACCTGATTCAGGACTACAATAAAACACGCATAGAGCCATTACAAGAATCGTTGAGAACGATACTCCGAGGCGGCAAAAAAAGCAAATTAAGTCAATTGCCGATTTACAAATGGCATATCATCGACGAGAGCACCGGCGAGGTTATCAACGATAAAGAAATAAGCGATTACGACCGTGTAAGCCTGTACTTGCAGGCAAAAGATATTGTTGAGGCATCAACCCTGGACATTGCAGATCGCGGTGAAGAAGGATTCCGAAAGAACGTGAGAGACAACAAAGGCGATGAGGTGGATCCGAACGACTACATTGATGAATTCGAGAAGGCTGTCGGCAAAAAAACCGTTGACGATCTTTGGAACAAGATACGCGCTGTAAATAAATGGGCATTGGATCTTCAGCTGGAATACGGCTTAATTGACTCGGATGTATACGCGAAATACACGGACGGCACCCGTCAGCACTACGTGCCCCAGCGAGGATGGAGAGAACGGGATATCGCTGGGAACAAGCTTTATTACACGCTCGACAAATCATCTGGTCCAGACAACCCCTTCAATGTTGCCTTGGTGAAAGCGCGCGGACGGGAAACGCTGGCCGGCGATCCGCTTGCATACATGCAGAGTATCGGCGAGAGTACGGTCATGGCTGCCTTGAAAAACAGGACAAAGCAGAAGTTCTTGGATTTCGCCGAGGCTAATTCAGACTTCGCCCGCATCCACGATTTCTTCGCTTTCAAGAGAGTTTACTACATGAATACCGGTAAAGTAGATGCTGATGGAAATGCTATATATGAACGAACGTACGAGCCACCTTCTCAAGAACAAATCGACGCGGATAAAAAGACCAACAAGAAACTCCTCGAGATCCCGAACAAACAGATAGAGGCACGACAAAATTACATCGTGCATAAAAAGATTACCAAAAATCAATACGATCGCCTCATGAAACGACTAAGCGATCAGGAACGCAAGTTACGCAACTCAATAAACGTGCGATATGCCGATAGCGAGGCGAGCAGGATTGCTCAAGTGACGGCAAAGGAACGACAGCAGCACAACGTTATTATTCTACGCGATGGAAAGGAATACGAGATCCAGTTCAGTCAGAATTATGACGGTGAGCGTGTGGCTAACGCTCTTAATCGCAATTTCGGTAGGGAAGTGGATGGAGACCTCAAGTTCATGCAGAACGTGAACGAAGGCCTTCGCCGAGGTACCCGGTTCATGAGCGCGATGATGACTCAATATAACCCCACCTTCTCTGTCGCCAACTTTATTCGTGACTGGGGGATCGGAAGCATCAGCAACATGGCTGAATTCGGGTTGGATTACCAGCTGAAATTCATGAAAAACACGGCAGCCGTTCAGCCGGCTGTTTGGAAATATGCAGCTGCCGAGCAGTGGGGCATGGGAAAAGAGTACTCAGATGGATATTACGGCAAGATGATGAAAGAATTCTTCGAGGACGGTGCCGCAACCGGCTGGAGCTTTCTTAAAGACATCGAGCAGTTGAGGACCGATATGAAGCGCGCCGTCGATCCCAAGAAGAGTGATTTTATCCTGCATGGGAAGTTTGGTTTATGGAATGCTGCCGGCTTAAAACAAGCATTCGGGATGCTCACCGAGGCCAGCGAGCTCACTACCCGTTTTGCCGAGTACGTGACCAGCCGGGAGATGAAAAACCCCGACGGTACTCCTCGATTCACCCGAGAAGAAGCAGCCATCCACGCCAAGGAAATCTCCGTGAATTTTGACCGTAAGGGCAATCAAAAGTTTTTCGGCACCCTCTTCTCCTTTTTCAACGCGACGATTCAGGGTACCAACAAACTCTTCCGGATGATCCGAAATCCCAAGGTGCGAAACAGGATGATCGGGATATCCGCGATGCTCACGGCCGGAGGGATTCTTCAAGCTATGCTCATGCCGGATCCCGACGATGACGATGACCGAATGTTTACCGAGTGGGAATTGATGCAAAACCTCTGCCTGGGGAAAGTGAAGATCCCCCTACCCCAGGGATTACGCGCTTTTTGGGGATTCGGTACCCAAATGGGATTAGCCTCACGCGGCATGAAGGGAGTTGATAGCGCGCTCCTGGAAGGCACTCATTACTTCTTCGGGGAGTTGATCCCGGAACAGCTGATTTTCTGGGCAAACGGTCTGGAAATAGACGACACGACCGATCAGCTCACCTTCAACACCACCATGGCCGTAAGAGGTGCGATCCCGACCACCATGCAGCCGATGTACGACGTGTGGCAGAACACCAACTTCATGGGCGGCACCAGTTATCGCACGGAATTCACCAACGCTCTGGCCGACACGAAAGCCGAGCGATCACTGGGTAAAAGAAACGTGAGCGAAGCGGCACAAAAGATATCAGACAAATTATGGGTGTGGGGAGGGGGCGATATCGCGGACGACAGTCGACTGCGGAAGGAAGGCACGAAAGTAGTGCCGGCATTCTTTGACGTGAACCCGTCGGTGATCGAGACACTCACACGCGGGTACGCTGCCGGTACCGGTAAATTCGTGATGGATCTCGTGACGCTCGGCATCCAGATCGCGGACCCTGAAAAAGAGGTCGACGTGAGCCGGATGGCCATCGCCAACGTGCTATGGAAGCAACCGCGTGATTTTTCGGTGCTGGAAAGCAAGCTGTGGAAATTAAGTGATAAAACCAGCTTCTACAAAACGCAATACAACGAGGTGAAGAAGAACAACCCGGAGAGGTACAAGCGTATCACCAGCTTTCACGCGAACAGCGGCCAGCTTGGACGACGGGATCCGGTTGAATTCCAGCATCGCTTATGGCGAGATGGCACAGACGAAAACAAGATGTTCGGTTTGATACAGATGTCCGAGATGCTTCAAAAAAGAATAGATGCCGGCCTGATTGGGGGTGAGGAGGCCGAACGCCAGGTGGACATGCTTTTATTGAAATTCGAAGAGTTACAGTAATATTCACCCACGCGATAGAAAACCCGCCACTTGAATGATCAGGTGGCGGGTTATTTTGTCTATAATGGCACTGTTTTAAAAATTATTTGTATTTTTGACAAATCACGTTGTAAATCAAATAAAATGAAAAAGTACCGTAATTTTCTCTACATGTTTTTGATTGCCCTGGCCGTTGGGATCTATATGAGCCTGGAGACCGATATTTTACTGCAAGGGCTTGCCGGTTACACAGGATTCGCGATCGGTGTAGCAGTTGCAATTGTGATAGGATCGATCATAACAGGCGGCCTTGTTTATTTACTTTACTCACTAATCTCGAGGAAGCCTATTTCAAACGCCACCTTCCAAAAATTCACTGGAGCCGCGTTCTGGTTGTTTTTGATAATCGCCATCACTTCGTTCAGTCATATCAATTAGTCTTTCTTGCAATCATTGAGCATTGCCTCTAAAAACAAGTTTCTTCCATTTGGTAAATCAGTAGAAAGCACAACACCGCGTTATGTGCAAGATTTAGGAGCATTAATTAAGGAGTTAATAGTTTTAGGTTTTGGACAAAACTCTTTAGGTTCTCCATATTCTTGATAATAGCCTAAAGAACACACCTGATCGACATTATTTATGAAATCGTATGCTCTACATCCATTACAAGTCCTTTTAATCCTGCGTATAACAGCAGTTTGGCAAGATGCATTGTTAAGGTCATCTTTGGACATATTGTTTAATTTTTAAAGTTTGTGTTTATATTAATGTTTCGGCAAGGGTTTCCGCACCTCGCCAAGCTGTTGGAACGTTCACGCATTTCCTTAACATTGTCTTTATCCCAATTCGATTTAAGCATTGCTTCCTCCTTGTAATCCAATAGCCAATGTATTTTGCCGGAACGTTCATACACTCCATACCTGGCATTCGAGTCAATTTCTGGGGGTCTTACTGTTATCGCCCATGATGGATACGTGTAGGTAAGCATTAATCCACGCCTTTTTATCTTTCGCTTTGTGATTTTTCCCCTGATAGGTTTCTTGATCACCTTGCGCAGTATGTACTCGATGATCATGTTCCTTTCTACATTTTGACGCATGAAGCACTCCCTCTCTATTTCATGCAAATAGGACATATCCTTGGTTACCTCACCTCCCATCATATTGAATGTAGTCACGTGAAACTTTTCGTATTGGTCTCTCCCCATCGCTATATACCTTGGCCTGGGATCATCTTTTATAAGGCCTCTTTTACGTATATCTTCTTTCGTGGTAAACGGCATTGTGTGGTCCATCTCCTCGTAATCTTTAACTTGATGATATATCCCCTTGATTGTTTCCGGCGTCTCTTCCGTAGTGTCTGCTTCAAATATTCGACAAACCGGGCCATAATCGCCATATTTGTATTCTTTTTGACCAGTATCCGGCATCTCTATTTCCCGCTCGCTGCTTAATTTTACAAGTTGGTCCATGATCTCCTTGCCTGTCGGTAGTTTTGACAATCTTCCTCGTAGTTCTGATGGTTTCTTATCAATCATAATTTTTTGTTTTAATAGTTATCCTCCTCCAAGTTGATCGGTCGCCAGTATCTATAAGTGCAAGCATGCTTATCAACCCAGTCACCGGTTTTAACCAAGGGTGCGTCTTCGGCGCTTATTTTAGTCAATACCGGCATGTCGGGATCCGGGATTGGCTCCTCGAATATGTCTCTCCACCTGAAAGCTTCCTCGGTGCCCGACTTGAATCCTTGGTTGAAAAAGTAAACATCTCTTTCAACCTGCTCTACAAATGATTTATTGTTTTTTGATTCCATTTCTTAACCGCTAATATAATGATTACGGGACACGTGTATTACGCACTCTTCTATCTTGTATCCCAGTTCACTAAGCGAGTTCCTATTCTTTTCCCTTTCGATCGCATTTTCGGCCCATTCCTTACTTTGGTATTTGGTTGCCAGCTTAACGGATTCTTCGAGAAAGCTGCGATCCCAGGTTAGTGCCTCCCGGAGGTAATATATTCTACCCGCTATTCTTGTTTTAAGGACATATCTTGTAATTTTACAAGGTTCTACATTTGTCGCGTGATCCATCTGGTTTAATGCTGTAATTTTTGTCATTTCGTCTTTATTTTATTTTTTCAAGTAAGTTCGCATTCACGACAAATTCCACGGGGAAGTTGTCTGTCCTCACGCATACGGCATGAACAATATTTACACCCCATTGCATACTCGTGTGAATCGTAGATATAACTCCCTTTTCCACGTGATTCTTGTTCCATTTTATCAAAACGTCGTCTCCTTCACGAAAAGGGAAGTCATCAACCCCGCAATTTTTTATCAATCGATAATCTTTTTCCATTCTCATGTTTGTTTTTCCAAGTGATATGAATTCTCTCACCTTTCTTAATCCACATCGCTGCTAAAAATCCGGCGATGAGGCATAGCAGGTGAAGTAACCCCGCGCTATTCTCTTTCAGGAATCCCGCTACCAGCATGGCCGAAATAGACAGCAAGAACACGTAGAGGTGTAGGGGATCCCGATAAGTCATTCTGCTTGTCACGAGCAGGAAGAAGTACATGCCGATCATGGCGTAGATCATTCCCGAGGCCCCGACCACCGGTAGATCGTAGATGCAAAAGAACGACATGATGAATGCCGAGGCCAGTGACGCGATAGCGATTTGCCAGGACGTGAAGTAATTCTGCAACGTCCGGAAAAAAAGGAAAAACACGATGGAATTAATGACCAGGTGCATGATGCTGCCGTGCTGGAAATTATACGTGAAATGATTCCATACCGGTAGCACGTCGGTATACCCTAATTCAGTTCCGGCGAAGAGGTACACGAGGATGAACGTGATGACGAACATGTGCTTCATTTTTCTTCCTCCCTCACTTTTAAAATCACGTTTAGACGGAATTTATCGCATGTAGCGAGCTCGTTTACCTCGAAGCTGCAGATATTGCTTACCGTGCAGATAAGTGCTCTACCCGTGAACGGATCATCATCGCTAATGGCGTGCTGGCAGTTCACGCAGATGCGTGCCGTGGGGGTGTAACCAATTGCCACCTTAGTGGCCTCTACAAGTTGTTCATTATTTGTCATTTGTTAAATCTTTAAATCGTGATAAAAAAATATCCCGGGCAACCTCCCATTCCATTCCATGGGTTATTCTCTGGTAGTGAATTGGAGTAGGAGTTTTTTCGAACGTATTATCAAAATTGCTCCACTGGAGATCTTCTTGTTCGATACGTAACATTATCTCTTTATCTACATCATCCACCTCTTTAGGCAATGGATACCGAAGGCCAAAAACTCCACAGATAACTTTGTAGATATGATCTTCAATTGCTTTCATTCCCGGGAATATATTTTTATAAGGCGCAACAATATCTCCCGTGTATGCTTCGGCCGCATCATGCATAAGCGCATCGAGTGGATATTTTTTACAGATTGAAGAACATCTCACCGAGTGCTCGGCGACGGAGTAAAAACCTTTTATATGCCCATTAAATCGGCACTGTTTTGCTAACGATTCGGCAATATCGTTAATATCGATCAGTTCCGCTTTCGGGTACAGGATATTGAATATTTTCCCGGAGTACGTGAGTATTTCTGCTTTCATTGATTATTGTTTTATTGATTGATGTTTATTCGCTGATTTTAAGTTTATCGACACATACTTGTCTTTTTTGACGTTCAATGTTAATGATGTGCCGGATATGATTTACCGTGATGTGCCGGTGAGGCTGGTTCTCAAAGGTGAATTGAAGCGCTTTTTGAACATCTTTTAATTCCAGGAATTTCAGTCGGTAGATTCGGTAGACCTCTTTTTCCAATTCACTTTTCAGTCTCCCGGGGCCGCCATATATGATATTACCAACTCTTTTACGAGACATGCACGCCTTGAATTTAAATGTCGCGATCTGTTCATACGTGAGTCCCGCCTCATCCCACATCATATAGATCCGCTTGTTTCTCTCCTCTTTATTCATGTAGTAGAATCCTCCATTTGTATTAAATAAATACAAATGTAGTAATTTTTATCATTAATACGATTTTGGGCAAATAAAACTGAATAAAAAGTTTTTATTTGTGTGAGAATAAACCTCAAAGAACAACTCATTATGAAGGTAGAAGAAGATAAAAAAACACCTCCGGCGGAACAAGTGGATGCTCCCGTCGATACTGTTCCTACAGAAGTGCCGCCTGCAGAGGAGGCAATTGAGGAAGATATTGGCGACCCTCCCCCTTTGAGTGGCAGGGATGCTTTCATACAAAGATACCGGGGTGCCTTCCCGGATCTTGGCGATGATGACATTGACGATGATAAATTGTTCGAATACGCGGGACAAGGATGGAGCGAGCGCGAAGAGCTGCAGGGTAGATTTGACCAGATTAACGGATCGAACGAAAGGTTAGCGCAGACGATCTCGGAAGATCCACGTTTCGCTCAATTCATTTCGATGATTGGCAACGGTGAAAACTTGATGTACGCGCTTGGAAAGACGTTCGGCAACATCATAGACCAGCTGGACGACGCAGGGCTCGAGCAACTTAGATCGGGACAACAGGAGTACTCCGGCAGAGTGAAGCAAATGCGCGAGAACTTCCAGAAATACGAAAACACCTTGAAAGGGTACGCGGAAGAACACGGCTTGAGCGAGGAGAACGTGGCCGACGTTAACAATACCATCCTGGACATCGCCGAGGCTCTTAACGCCGGTGAGATCACCTACGAGATCATTGACAACATTTGGAAAGGCATGGATTATGACGACGAGAAAACAGCGCGTGAAGAAGCCGCCAAGCTTGCCGGCAAAAACGAAGCCATCCAGCAGATAAAGAACAAGAAGAGCGACAAAAGCCCATTGCCGGATTTGAAAGGCAAGGCAACGCAGCCCAGCCCTCGGCCGTCATTCACTTCACAGCGTTCACCCACGCTCTCCGAGAGTGTAAAAGACAGAGATTAAACCCATAAACAACAATAATAATTATGAAAGATTTATTCAACCGGATCAAAAACAGCGGATTTTTCATATTCGCGATCATGTTCTTATGCTCGGTCTTCGGATTAGTTGGAGCGGAAGCCATTGTTTCCGCGGAAACCGCCGGTGCCGTGACTTTTGACCAACCCGTGTCGCTTCAATACGCCAACGAGTACGACAGCGATATCGTGAAAGCTACTATCGAAAGAGAGGTGGTGGTCATCAAGCCCCACTTGACTCCTTTATACACGATAGCGAGTAAACGAGGCAAAACAAGGAAAGGCGGCAATCCGCTCGTGGAGTACCATGAAATTGAAACTCTGCCCTTGGCAACAACCGTGCGGACCGCCTATGAAGCGCCGGGCGACGGACGCGCGCAGGACGTGATTGACCTAACCGACAATCACCTCGTATCAATCAACCAGACATTGTTTTTCAAGGGGATTGATGGATATAAAGAGGATGGTGTAACCGCTGAGGGATGGTTCCAAGCCTACGTGAAAGACCAGGACAACTCCGGAAAGCCAATCATTGTTCCCGTGAACGGTGTTGCGGTTGGAGGTTTAGAAAACACGATCCCGTCTATTCCCGCGAATACCGTGGTTATTCGAGGGGTGAGGACCGCGAGTGAAAAGCAGAGCCGCACCGCACCGATGGCGTCCGTGCCCGTCAAGAGGTCGCAGTACATGCAGAAAATGATACTGGAAACAGAAGAAACGACGTTCTTCGTGCTCGCTGCAAAAGCTGCTGACGTTAAATGGCAAAAAACCGAGATCACCGATTTCGCTATTTTCGAACACAAGCTTACCGCGGAGGCGGACATGTTATTGGGTAAGAAGCGCAAATTGCAGATCGCAAACAAGTTCAACGGGAATAAACTGGAGGACACGTACTTCCAGGAAGGCATCTGGTGGCAGCCGGGTAAAGACTTTGAATTGCCCGCGAATGCTACCCGGAACGACCTGATCACTTTCATGAAAACCGCTTTCGTGGGTAACGCTTCGAGCAACACGAAGGTTTTACTGGCCGGATCCGATGTGGTAGAGACCATCAACAAAATTGACTACAATCAAGTCATATATCCCGGCAAACCCGGGCAAGCGTTTGGCCTGGATGTGCAACGTATTATTTACGGTCAATACACGTTGATCATCATCAATGAGCCAGCATTTGACGACGCGAAGATGTCCGATTGCGCGATCGTAATGGACGAAGCTTATTTAACGAAGTACATGCACGACTGGCGCTCAAACGAGCTTGACAACTACCGCCTTGGTACAAGCGACTCGAAATCGCAAGTCTACATCGACACGTTCGGACTGGTACTCACTAACGCGAAGGCGCACTGTCGCGTTCAACTGGTGTAAACCTTATTTACCTCACCTCCATCGGGCGATGGAGGTGAGGTTTTTTACAAACAGCATAAAGCAAAAACAATGAAAATATATAGTTTAAAAACGATTGGACAAGAGCACACGATGCCGTTCAAGGTCGGGGATAAGAACGTTTACGTTAAATTCGAGAAAGCATCCCCCACCGACCGCGTAGCCCAGTTCTCCACGGAAGACGAGAAGCTACAGGATGCGATCGAAGAGTCTCCCAGATTTAAAGAGAAAAGAATCAAGCTGATTTTCTCGAATCAGAAATCCAACCCCTCCAAAGTCAAAGCCAAAGAACCCGGCACGCCTCCTGTCGATCCGAATGATGAAAACCAGGATCCTCCAGCAGGTCCTCCAGCAGATCCTAATCCTCCCACCGAATATCCCGAGGTAACCACGCTTAAGGCAGCCCGAGTGATACTCGAAGCGGAGTTCGGCGTGGATCCTTCCGAGATGAATAACCGCGAGAAGGTATTCGCTAAGGCTGCCGAGATGGGCGTGTCATTTCCCAATATACCGCCTGCCAAAGAGTAGTATTGTTTTTATTTTTTGAAGTTCATTATAAGGGGCTGTTGGTTAGTCGGTAAGGCGCCGACAGCCCCTTTCAATTTACAGCTATGACCAAACAAGATTTTATTAACCGGGTATTGCTCATCATGAACGAAGCGAGCATGGCCGACAAGTCTGGGCAGATGTTCATCGGTGCCGATCAAGCACAGGTGGACAAGCAGATCGAGGGGGCGTATGTTGACGCGTGGAGACGTTGCGCAAAGGTGGTATCGCGTGCGTGGCTATCTAACAAGTCGTTCAAGCAGCAGGGGCTTGTTTTTGACAAGGCAGGCGGCACCGGCTATGTTGAATTGCCGTCCGATTTTTACTTGTTGTCCGCTTTTAAGATGAAGGGATGGCAGAAGGCGGTGCACGAGGCGTCGGTAAGCAACGATCGTGTAATGGCTATCCAGAGCAACGAATATACCCGCGGTAGCGAGATTCGGCCCGTGTGCGTGATCGATCTGCAGGACGTGAACGGGGTGATCAAGCACGTGTTGAGGTACTACTCCCTGAAAAAGGGAGCTGCTGATCACGAGGTAGAGACAGCCATCTACGTGCCGGTAGTGAAGCCCCTAAAGGAACTCGCCAAAGAAGACGACATGGGCATCAGCGACCAGATCGTTGAGCCGATAGCCTATATAACCGCGAGCACGGTATTCACCATGCACGAGAAAGACGAGGTAGCCAAGGCACTCGAGACGCGGGCCGTTCAGATGCTTCCCGGCCTGGAGTCGGTCGTCGGAAATATTGTAACAACAAAACAATAGAAACATGAGCTGCACGAAAAAAGAACCTTCCACCATTCCCGGCCTCGAGCGGATCCCGGTATTGAAATACCTGAAAGAACCCGCCGAGTCTATAGGTGATTTGTACGAACGCTATCCCGACGGGGGCGAGTATGGATGGATTGCATTCGTGTATGCTTTGAAAAGCTTCGCGTACTGGGAGCCGGACACGAAGAAATGGGCGTTGCTTCACCTTGGAAGCGAGAACGTGAATCAGATTCGATTCATGATCATAGAAAAGGAAAAAGAGTCCATGTCTCCCCGCGAGGAGCAGGTAATAAAAGTATTCATCTACGACGGCTACAACCGGGACGTCACCAGTCAATACAGCCAGGTTGATTTAGAGCGGGACAGCGGGGATTACTACACGGATCAGAACTGGAACAATCAGCACGGACGAAACAAAGGTTTCGAGTTCACGATCACGTTCGAGGATCTAAATTTTCGTCAGGACAGGATGTCGACGAAATTCCTTGTTTTCGCCCGGCGAGGACAACAGACATTGGTAAATGATTTCAATTTCAGCATAAATTAAGATGGCAAATAAAAATACAACAAGAAGTCAGGTCAAGCATACAGAAGTTGTTTTCGAGCCGTTGAGGATCAGCTGCTCGATACAGTGTGTAACGCCCGCTTCGCCCCTGGTGCAGGTCTCTAATGCCCTGTTGAACGAATATGAACCCGACCGGGAATTCACCCCGTGCGTGATCCGTCCGTTCGTTGAGGTGCGCGATCCCGATAAAGTATTTGTCGATGGTAACGTTAACGAACGGCTCTCTATCGATAGCATTAAATGGTTCTTTAACGGTGTACCCATACAGGATATTCCCGAATTTGCCGGTAAATATGAAATCATTCAAACCGAGAATGAATTACGGGGATCCATCCGGATATTCCGGAATATCCCGGTCACGGAACGATACGTTATAAGCTTCGAGGCACAGCTCGAGGACTGGAGGCGGGGTAAGATTGAAACCGCGCAGAGCAACGAGTTAACGATGAGCACCTCCGATATAGGAGAGGATATTTACCGCATAAGCACTGAAGTGCAACACATCGTGTACCGCCCAGTACTCGACAATCTATTGATATACGACTACATGATAGGCGCGGGCCTACACGAGGGAGGGAACAGGGAATCCTACAAGGATATGCATTCGTTCGAGCGGCGCGTTGTCATTCTATTGAACAGTGGAGATTCGAACGTGGAAGCACTTCCCGCCGATCTTGATATCGAGTTGAGAGAAAAGGGAGGCGGCCCCATAGTACCGGGAAGCATTTTGCATCCGGAGGTAAGCGATCTGCAATTCCCTCACATAGATTTTGATTTGAGATTGATCGAGAAGAAAGAGTACGAATTACGCCTTAAGCGTGGCGAGAAAATATTGTCGAGGTACACGTTCTCCATCCGCCGTGAAGATGAGCCGGTGCACGAGTGCATGCCCGTGTTCGGATCCGATATATCACCACATCAACAAATGTATTTCAACTGGGCACTCGTGAGCCTCAAAGATCACAGCCTGGTGCATCCGGAAATATGGTACCGGATTGAATGGTTCACCCAAGCGCGAATATTCGACAGCATAAGCAACGACTGGATCCCGGCGGGAGAAAAAAAACACAACCTGGGTGTGAAGCTCTCCATCCCGGTGGCCGACATTGGCGTTGGAAGAACGAAAAACAACAACTACTTTGAAGTAGGTTTTGACGTGACCCCGCATGGTGCCGCATCGCTGGCCATGGACACGGACGGCCACGTTTTCACTGACAACGAAGGCAATAGATTTTTGATATGAAATACGCGATAGTAAATACGATGGATGCCGTGAAAGCCGGGATTAAAACCGAGCATCACGTATTGAGCCCCACGAAAAGCAGGATGATCGTTAATGAAAACGAGCTTCGCTACTTGGGTGATCCGAAGAAAAAAGCCCGTGAATTAGGCGGGGATCTCGTGAGTAGGCAGCAATTGACAGAACAAATAAATTCAGAGTTATGGAATCAGTAAAAGGAGCATTCACTGTACGTTTTTTGAGGATTGGCGACGATGTTTATATCGTTAGAGAAATATACAGGATAGATAACGGCATAAAAAAGGGAGCCGCGCTGTTTCAGGCGGTGGACACCACCTCCGGCGCATTAAGCGTGGACTGGACGGACCCAAATCAGCAACCCATTTGCGAGTTTCGAGCCGTTTCGGCCGTGGGCTACCCGGTAAGCATAACGGAGAGTAGCTGGGTATACGATGGCGAACAGCTGGTATTCAGCACGGCGGATCCCGACGGTTGGCGCACGTCGACCAACGGCAAATTCCAAATAAAGCATGAAGAAGGAAAAGTGTTCTTCAAGATCATTGACAACATCGCCTCTCCCGCCAACGTTGCCAACCGGATGGTTAGCTACAACCTGTCATACATTTCGAATGGCGTGATCAACAGCTACGTGGGCAGCATGGACATCGTGATCCAGCAGGCCGGAAGCGATTCTCACCACGCCATCATCACCACCCCTCGAATCATTCTCGACGAGGCCAACCCTTCCACAACCTTGACGCTGCAGGCCACCTATGGCGTGAAAGCCATTACCATTGGTCAAGATGGCTACACGGTTGAATGGTACCAAGACAACGTGAAGATGGCGCATACCGATGCCGCCCTGACCGTTCATCGCGACGATATCCATGGAGCGAGCATGTTCATGGCCCGGCTGCTGCATAACGGCGTGCCGGTAGCCCAGGACGGGCAGCACATTAATGACGTGGCCGATGAATTTCAGGTGCGCGTGCATAAATTCAACGACTTTGTCACCGAAAAAGTAAACGCGCAATACGAGTTCTACCTGTTGAGAAATGGCAATACGATCCCCACGGAAAATGAATTGTGGAGTTGGCAAGTATACAATGCCATGGGCGATTTAACCAAGAGCGGCGTCGGGAAGGATCTCGTGATCACCAAGGACGAATGCTTGAACATACCTCTTGCCGGTGGCGCGCAATACTACAGCGACGCCAATTACGTGGGAGAGGTTAACGTGACACTAATATAACATTACTATATATGGGAAAATATTTACATAACGTGGACATCGTGGAAACGATGACCGATCAGGACTTTCTCATGGGTTTCGCCGGTAATATACCGGTTAAGATTCATCTCGAGAACCTGAAGAAAACCCTTGTTGAGAACAACGACCTGTATTTGCAGCAAGTTGCTTTTTTCATCGACATCAACGAACCCGGCGACACTGCTTTAAGCGTGAATGTAGGCGGGAACAGGGAGATGTTCAAGGCATGGGAGGCCTTAATCGAGGGCGGAGTCCTAAATCAAGAAGGAAACTGGTCGCCGCTATCGAGAGTGGACAACCGTTATTTCGCGGATGGATCGCAGGCCGTGGATCTTGAAACCCGCGAGCCGATGCCCGGTATCTCGGATTGCAATTTCGTATCCCGAATACCCCAGACAGGATGCTACGTGCAAACGATAGAGATGGGCGGGAAAACCATTAACAGATTGTGGCTCTCCCTTCTTCCTCTACCCGGATGGCAAGAGCCCGCGCAAATGGTAGGTATGTTCAAAGGGTGGGTTGATGGAAACGGTCGCTTGCGGTCGGTGCCCAACAAGGCACCCACCCGGTCGAGAACCGTTCAGTCATTCTGGGACGCCGCGCAAAACTACGGGGAAGATTACGGCCTTGCCGGCGTTTACTTCCGTAATTTCCTGCTATGGTACATGATGGCCAAGTACGGTCAACGCGGCAGTCAAGAGTGCAAGCTGGAAGACGGAACCCCCGTTTGGGGCGTGGGCCTGGACGGCTCTGAAAGCGCAACCGCAACCGACCAGTACACGATACCCACGGGAGCCACGCTCATTTTAGGCACGCAAGACGGCAAGGTGGGTGTGAGAGATAGCCAGGATGCTCTATGCCACAGCGTGAAAGTAGCGGCCTTTGAAAATCCATGGGGTCAGTTCTGGGAATTCGACGGCCACCTGTGCAGCTTTGATACCGACGTGTTCGCGTGGCGTGAAAATTTTATGCCCAGCTCGGCCGCACCGGTAAAGAGTGATTTCGCGAGCGTGAAAACGATGCTCCTGAAGCGTCACACGGCGACGATTACCAGTAATGAAAAGATGAACATCATCACCGGGCCTGAACAGGGCGTATTCATGTTCCCCTACGCGACCCAATCGGGTATAAGCTATGGCGACCGCTATTTTTACGGTGCTAACGGTCAAGTGTGGCTCTGGGGCGGGTACTCCGAGCTCGGC
>Ga0265293_10001871_pt1 | contig 44335 bp, 47 predicted proteins | sample Munlanlewell138R_FD_192505 | JGI IMG/M metagenome (GOLD analysis project Ga0265293, IMG submission 192505) | Leachate microbial communities from a municipal landfill in Southern Ontario, Canada - Leachate well 138R | ecosystem: Engineered > Solid waste > Landfill > Unclassified | place: Canada... | reverse complement strand
ATGCCCTCGCCCATGACCTTCCAATCATCTCGCGCCTACCGTGGGATGATGATTTGGCACGCCTCTCCAGTGATGGAGAAATTGCCTCTGAAGTCGATGGGCGATATCGGGCGTACTTCATTGAACTTCTTGAGGCAATCATCGGGGAGGCTCGCAATGCGTAAACTCTTAATACTCAGCGGCAAGGGAGGAACCGGAAAGACTACGGTCGCCTCTGCCCTCATCGCCCTCTCCGAGGCAAAAGCCTACGCTGACTGTGATGTTGATGCCCCAAACCTCCACCTCGTAGGTGGGATCTTTACCTCAACTGTCCAGCATGATTACCATGACCTTCCTAAAGCCGAAATTGACCAAGCTGCATGCACCGAGTGTAACCGCTGCTTTGAGGTTTGCCGCTTTGGTGCAATCCTTGTAGAGGGGACGCAGTACAGTGTTGACCCGATTGCCTGTGAGGGCTGCACCTATTGCCGACATGTCTGCCCCAGTGGCGCCATTGCTATGATTCCCACCAAGGCAGGGGATATGTATCTTCACAGTCGAGAGGATGAGGTCTTCTCTACGGCACAGCTTGCCATCGGCAGTGGCACAACCGGCAAGCTTGTCACTGAGGTGAAAGCACAGATCAAAGACCGCGATACTCCTCTGGCAATTCTCGATGGAAGCCCCGGCATAGGGTGTCCGGTCATTGCAAGCCTCACGGGCACTGACCTCGCTCTTATGGTGGCTGAACCCTCAATCAGTGGGCTCAGTGACCTGCGTCGTGTGGTAAAGAGTGCCCGTCAGTTACAGGTACCGGTAGCGATTATCGTCAACAAAGCTGATATCAATGAAACGCGTCGAAGGGAGATTGAATCTTATTGTAAGGAAGAGGATCTTCCCTACCTCGGCCACATCCCCTATGATCGGTCGATCATCACCATGGTCAACGAAGGACGTACCCTTGCTGGGGAACAGACCCCTGCAGCCAAGGCAATACAAAGGATTTGGAAGCGCACTCGCGCGCTGTTGGAGGAGCTATGACAATCACCGTCTTGGTGGAGAACACCTCCGCCTGTCCTAATCGCATCGGGGCTCAACACGGCCTCTCCCTCTACATTGAGACCCTGGGTAAAAAGATTCTCTTTGACATGGGAAGTGACGACCTCTTTGCTCGTAACGCCCAGGAGTTGGGAGTTGATTTGGCAGAGGTAGACTATGCGATCATCAGCCACGGTCACTGGGACCATGGCGGAGGGATCGAGACCTTCCTCTCCCTCAATGAGAAAGCTCCTATCTACATTCGTCGCACTGCATTTGGACCATACTATTCGCAGCGTGAAGATGGGGGGCACCATTGGGCAGGCCTCGATCAATCCTTCAAGGCCCACGAGCGTATCATCTTCACCGACAGCTCGCTAACTCTCGCCGATGGGCTGACCCTCTTTGGGGATGTTGCAGACCTCCATGGCCTACCAAGAGGTAACAAGACGCTCTTTGAGAAGATCGGAGATGCCTATGCGGTTGACTCCTTTGGCCATGAACAGTATCTGCTCATCGAAGAGGGAGAGCAAGCAATCCTCATTACCGGCTGCTCCCACCGCGGCATCGCCAACATCCTTCATGCCTTTGAGCAACGGTGGAAAAGACGGCCATCGGTCGTACTGGGAGGCTTTCACCTCATGGGCTATACCAAAGCCGACGCAGATGAACTGGGAAGAATTGCCTCCTATCTCCAGGATACGGGAAGCACCTTCTATACCTGCCACTGCACCGGTGAGGAGCCCTATCAGCACCTTAAGGAAATATTGGGTGTTCAACTCCACTGGGCAAGCGGTGGACAGCACTATACATTTGAAGGAGAGAGTTCACTATGAAGAAAATTGCAGTTGCGAGTGACAACAAGACAGTCTGTGGCCACTTTGGCCATTGTGAGACCTTTGAGGTCTTTGAGACCCAGGATGGCAAAATCCTGAAAGAGGAGAGCGTTGCCAATCCCGGTCATCGACCCGGCTTTCTTCCCAACTTCCTCAATGAGATTGGAGTAAATGTTATCATCAGCGGTGGAATGGGTGGCGGTGCAGTAGCCATTTTCAAAGAGCACAACATCGAGACGGTCATTGGAGCCAAGGGGTCCAGTAAAGCCGTTGTTGAGGCCTATCTTGCCGGCACACTCAAAGCAGACGGTTCGGCCTGCGATGAGCACGGACACTAATTTTTGTTGTGGTTATTCGGAGTGTATCAAAGGCTCTTATTGGATACCTCAGTGCATAAGATACTGATAAAGTCACTAGACCTACTCTGTAAGTAGTTCAAAGTTTGAAATATTGCTTATCAATCTCTCTAATTGCTTTGGAATGATGAGCACCACGTTTTATCCTGATCAGCAAATCTGATGAGATAGGATCCATTTTAGTAGCTGATCCTATCTCTAAACTTCTGTTCAGGTAATTCTTAGTAATTGGAAGCAGCCTTGAGTATACGATATATGAAGGACGATTGATAAAAGGATGATCTCCAGGGTTAAGCATACATGCTTCATCCTCAAACCCTGTGCCTCTGAAAGTAGTCACATACACACAATGATACATAGGATCATTATCATCCGAAACAGAATCACACACAATTATCATTAGGTGTTTTTTTTGAGCTGGATAACTAAAGAGGAATGCGTCACCTGGCTTCATGCAAAGATTCTCTACTCGTTTGCTCTAAAAACGCATTGAATTCCACAAGTTCAAGAATCTCATGAATCTCTGATTCAGCTATAGAGGGATTTCCTGCTCGGATAATCTCCTCTACTGTAATAAGACAAGAAGAATCCCTTGGGTCTTTCCATTCAGGCAGATGGACGTGACAATAATCTGCAAGTTTCCATTGATCGTATGACTTGAACTGTTCATCAATTTCCTTCAACAGTTCTCGTTCTCGTTCGCTCAATTCATTATAATCGACTTGTTTTTTTGTAGTAACCGAATATCGATCTTGCAAAGAAAGTTCGATGAATGTTGACCAATAATCAGGTTGATAAGGATTAGGACCACTACTGATTTTATCTAAGATATTACTAACAATTGGACCAAAACGCATCGAATAATAGCGGTCGCCAGTGATGGGTTGTTGCCAACGTAGAAGAGCCTCTCGATCAGAGAGATAAAGAAGCTTTATTAGCTTCATATAGTTGAGTTCATTTTGATTTAGAGCTATGAGGTAGGCAGCAGCTTGTGTTGCACGCCTTTCATCGAATTGAAAATTCATAGTATTAATGATGTGTTCGTTTTCGTTACAAAACACGACCTATCAGGTCATCCTCCCTTCCCAATCTACAACAAGCATAACCAAGAAACAAGAGTACACTATTAGGTTCCCTATCTAGTTGTTCTTTGATTATATCATTTTCTATGTTAAAAATCCAGAAACAATTTATTCTAATGTCAACATTTTTGATATTGCTATCTCCCTAAAACTTCAATTGAGTGCTCCAATTGCTCATCACTAGAACATATTTGATCTCGGGTTGTAAACTGACAACTTATATTTTACCATTAGGTTGTCTTATGTTTGTATGTAAACATCGACACAATTTGATACGAGGAGAAGAGATTTTTATGATTGAATTCAGGAATGTGACCAAGCGTTACGGGGATATAACGGTCCTCGACGACTTGAGCTTCACCATCAAAAGCGGTGAGTTGGTCTGCATCATCGGACCCTCCGGCTGTGGGAAGACCACGACCCTGAGAACGATAAACCGCCTGATCGAACCCAAGAGGGGAACGGTCTTCATCGACGGTAAGGATATCACCGAACAAAATGCCGTCCAACTACGCCGAGAGATTGGCTACGTCATCCAACAAATTGGGCTTTTTCCCAATATGACAGTAGCTCAGAACATCTCAGTTGTTCCTAAATTACTGAAGTATTCAGCCCAAGAGTGCGACAAAATCGTCCATGAGCTACTCACCTTGGTGGATATGCCATACGAAGAGAATGCCCACAAATACCCCAATGAACTCTCTGGAGGCCAACAGCAGCGCATCGGCGTATTGCGCGCCCTTGCAGCCTCACCGCCGATTGTCCTGATGGATGAGCCCTTTGGAGCACTGGATCCGGTGACCCGCGACTCCCTTCAGGAAGAGGTGAAGCGCATCCAGCGAAAGCTGAAGAAGACCATCGTCTTCGTCACCCATGATATGGATGAGGCACTGCGTCTTGCAGACACGATCATTTTTATGGACCAAGGCAAAATCCTGCAAATGGCCTCACCGGAGGAGATGCTCCATAAGCCTGCAGACAAGGTTATCAAGAACTTCCTCGGCCGCCATATGGATGACGATGCTCCCAGTACGCCTAAGAAGGCTGAAGAGTTTATGAAACAACGTGTTCACAAGGTCCATGAAAGCGCAAAAACGCTGCAATCCATCGAGCGGATGCGTAAGCGTGAGGTCAACAGCTTGGTGGTCATCGATGACGATGACAAGTATCTGGGCACCGTCTCCATTGAGGAGATCAAAGCCCGCGGTAAGGCGGGAAAGCCGGTCAGTGAGTACATCAATACTGAAACCTTGACGGTAAACCGTAACGACGATGCCAAGGAAGCGCTGGATAAGCTACTCAGCTCAACTGAAAACTACGTCATCGTCCTCAACGACGACCGAACGGTGGCCGGGATCATCACCCGCACCAGTACCGCCAAGGCGATGGGGTTGGCCCTGTGGGGGGAGATTGAGTCATGAAGTTGATTACCCTCTTTACAAAGAATGGAGCTGGGCTTCTGGAAAGCCTCGGAGTTCATATCATGCTAGTCATCCTCTCGGTACTCGCAGGGATTGTGATAGCCCTTCCCTTGGGTATTTATCTGACCCGTCACCGAAGAGCCGCCAACGTTGTGTTGGCAATTGCCGGGACCGTCCAAACGATCCCCGGCCTGGTGATGCTCGGCTTCGCTCTCGTCCTATTGGGTATCGGGACGCTACCAGCGTTGGTAGTCCTCTCGATCTATTCAATCCTTCCGATCCTCCGCAATACCTATACAGGAATCACTGAGGTCCTGCCAGCTTATACTGACGCCGCCAAAGGTATCGGGATGACCAAGAGTCAGGTGCTCTTCAAAGTAGAATTGCCTCTTGCCATGCCTGCCATTGTCAGTGGTATCCGGATCTCGGCAGTCTACATCGTCAGTTGGGCTACCCTTGCCGGCATGATTGGCGCCGGTGGCCTGGGCGACTGGATCTGGACTGGCTTGGCTACCTACAACACCGACTACATCCTCCTTGGCGCAATTCCCTCGGCGATCCTCGCCTTTGTCTTCAGCGCCGTTATCGGAGCCGTGGAGAAGGCTATGACCCCGCGGGGTCTGAGGAGGAGATCATGAGTGAACTACTCAAAGCTATGGGAGAACACCTATGGATTGTTGCCTCCTCAATGGTCGCAGCTACCATTATAGGCGTAGCCCTTGGAGTCCTCTCCTATTGGAGAAAGAAGTTGGGCGTCTTCATTATCGCCCTCGCTGAGATCGTCCAAACGATTCCCAGCTTGGCACTGCTCGCCCTTTTGATGATCGTCTTTGGGTTAGGGGATCTTACCTTGGCAATTGCCTTGATCCTCTACGCGCTACTGCCGATCATCCGCAACACCCACACAGCCCTGAATGAGCTACCCCCGCACATCATCGATGCGGCCAGGGGGATGGGAATGAGTCGCGCCCAGCGGCTGACCAAGGTGGAGATTCCCCTTTCAATTCCCATGATCTTCAGTGGCATAAAAGTTGCATTAGTAAATTCACTTTCCATCGCTGTCATGGGAGTACTCATCGGCAGCGGCGGTTTGGGATACATCATCTACCGCGGGATTCAACAGCGGAATATGGGACGGATCCTCATCGGGGCAATCCCGGTGATCCTCATCGCCCTCTTCTTTGACTGGGCGATGACCAAAGTGCAGGTTCGTCTATCGAAACACACCAATGGTGTGTAAGGAGTTTGAATATGTTTAGCACAGTGAAAAAGATCATCAGCATCTCGCTGATCGGCCTTGTGGCAGTCGCCTTTATGGCCAGCTGTTCGGCAGGGGGAACGATCACCGTCGCTTCGAAAGACTTTAGTGAAAATATCCTCCTCGGTGAGTTGATGGCCCAGCTCATTGAGGCCAAGACTGACCTGAAGGTCAACCGCAAGCTCAATCTTGGTGGGACCTTCGTAAACTTCAACGCCATCCAAAACGGCCAGATCGACGTCTATCCCGAGTATACCGGCACCTCACTCACCGCCCAATTGAACATGGAGGTCATCAATGATCCTGCCGAGTCCTACCGCGTGGTCAGCGAAGAGATGCTTAAGCGCTGGGATATTGTCTGGCTCGACCCCTTTGGCTTTAATAATACCTATACCTTGGCAGTGACTGCCGAGGTGCAGGAGAAGTACAACCTCAAGACCTACAGTGACCTCATCCCGATCGCCGATCAACTGGTCTTTGGAGCCGAACATGAGTTCTTCGATCGTCAAGATGGCTTTGATGGATTGGTTGCCCACTATGGGCTACAGTTCAAGGGCGAGCCAATGAAACTCAACACCTCACTTAAGTACCAGGCAATTGGCAAGGGTGATATGGATATCACCGACGCCTTCTCTACAGACGGGCCGATCAAGCAGTATGACCTGAGGATATTAGAGGATGATAAGTCTTTCTTCCCGCCCTATCATGCCGCTCCGGTGGTGCGTAAGGCGGTGCTGGACCAGCACCCTGAGGTCGGCCAAGCACTGAACCTACTTGCTGGCAAGATAAACGATGAGACGATGACTGAGTTGAATTATCTGGTTGATGTCAAAGGCGAGTCAGTAGAAGAAGTTGCAAAGGCCTTCCTTGCATCATTGAACCTCATATAATAAGAACGTGTCGATTCACTTTATTTGGGACAGGGCTCGCCCCTGTCCCTTTTTGTCAGATGATGGTGACCTTTCGTCCCTCCAGCCCATAAGAGGCAAGGGATTGCCCTGCATCCCGGGCTATATTGGCCGTCTGCTCTCGTCCATAGGTGACATCGCTAGGCTTGTGGGCATCGCTGGAGGTGACGACCCTTAAAGTCGGGTACTCGGCAGCAAGACTCCAAAAGGAGAGACTGGGATAAGCGTGTCGCTTCCCTTCTGCGCTTTCGACCACTAGCTTCTGTAGGCCATAGCCATTGATCTCCAGGGGCATGTTGGTATCGATAGCACACTCAATAATCGCCCGACTGATCGAGATTGTATGCTCGTCCCACCGGTGGTAGCCGATGGCGAAGAGGTCAGGGTGTACCCCAAAGAGAAAGAGCCCGCTTTGAAGCATCTGAGTGTATCGGTCGGTGTAGCGCACCAGGTGAGAGCGCTCAATATTGCCCATTCGAAAGAGCGCCATATCTTCCTCTGCAAACGTGTTGAGAAAATGCACCCCTCCGATGAGGTAATCTACCCGCTCTCCCACCTCGATCAAGTAGTCGTGGTAGTGGCGATGGTAGTCACACTCATACCCTAAAAGGATCTCTAGCGAGGAGGTCTCTCGTACCGTCTCAACATCCTTCTCATATGCACTGTGATCACTGTAGGCCATCCGGGTGAGATGGTACCGATCATCGGGGAAGGGACAGTGTTCGCTGAAGCCCAAAAGGGTCAAGCCGCCCGCCTGGGCAGCGCTCTCATATTCGGCAATCGTGCCAACGCCATGTCCACAGTACACCGAGTGGGTGTGGAGGTTTGTTGTCGCTTGGGGATGGATGGTGCTTTGCATAGTAGAGGCAGTATCGCCAATCGGACTATTTTGTGCAACGGTAATAAAAAAATGTGAGCTTACCTGATTGACTCAAGTTCAAAAATATCGAACGATGGGGCTGAAAAACGGGAGCGTTGCTGAAGCACATCACAGGAGTCTTTTTTCCTGTCCTGTTCCCTTCCCCACCACTGCCCACCCTCTTATTCATAATCACCGCCTGCGGGAATGGCGTATGTTGTCCCAGGCGGGCAGACATCCATCTCAGGAGGTTCGCCATGGGCAAACCTACCACCAAAATTCTCACACTATTGGTCGTGATCATCACCCTCACTCTCCTCTCCTGCGCAAAGGAGGGAGAGAAAAATTCAAACGGAAAACCGAAGCTCTACCTCTACAACTGGTCATACTACACCCCCGATGAAGTCATCGCCTCCTTTGAGAAGGAGTATGGCGTCGATGTGGTGCTCGATTACTTTGCCAGTAATGAGGAGATGTATGCAAAGCTCAAAGCCAGCAAGAAGAGCGGCTACGACATCATCTTCCCATCAGGAGACTATGTCTCGATCATGATCGCCCAGGGGATGCTTGAGCCTTTGGACACCTCGGCCATGGATAACCTGGTCTACATCACCGATTTTGCCAAAGAGAAGTCCACCTACGATCCCACTATGCAGTACAGCGTACCCTACTACCTCGGAGCCAGCGGTATCGCCGTCCACACCAAGATGGCCAAGGATTATGAGCGTAGCTGGAGTATCTTCGGTGACAAGCGCTTTGCCGACCGGATGGTCATGATGGACGATATGCGCGAAGTCCTTGGTGACGGTCTGGTCACCCTCGGCTACTCGGTCAACACCACCGATCCTGCCCAAATACTAGAGGCCCAAGAGCTCATCGACAAAAAATGGAAGCCCAACCTCGTCAAATTCGACGCTGAGGCATTCGCCAAGGGTTTTGCCAGCGGCGAGTATTGGGTCAGCCACGGCTACGCCGAAGCGATCTTTGAGGAGATTGATGAGAAGCTGTGGGGAGAGGTCGACTTCTTCCTCCCCGAGGAGGGAGGGCCGATGTACATTGATGCGATGTGTATCCCCAAGGGAGCGCCGCACTACGAGTTGGCTCTTCAATTCATCAACTACATGCACCGCCCGGATAACTACGCTAAGCTCCTTGATCGCTTCCACTTCCCCGCCTCGGTGAACACTGAAGCTGACAAGTACCGAACCACCGTCCCCTTCTACACTATCGAGCAGCTACAGAACTACGAGCTGAAGGAAGATCTCGGTCCAGCTCTCAGGTTATACAACAGTGCGTGGGAGAAGATTCGCTACGTCAATTGACCTGTAAGGCTCGAGCAGGTAGAGTCATGGTTGGATGGAGGCCCCTATGCACGAGTTCAACCATGACACTTTTATCTCCCCCTTTAGCTGGCGCTATGGCTCTAGCCGCATGCGTACCATCTTCAGCGAGACCCATAAACGCAAGATCTTGAGGCGGATTTGGATTGCCTTGGCCCGAGCGCAAAGCGAGGTCGGCTTGGTGAGTGCTGAGCAGCTTGCCGAACTCGAAGCCACTAAGGAGATGATCGATATCGCCCGTGCCAGTGAGATCGAGGCGACCATCCACCACGACTTGATGGCCGAGATCAAGACGTGGGCCGAGCAGTGTCCCACCGCAGGGGCGATCATCCACCTAGGCGCTACCAGCATGGATGTCCTAGACAACATGGATGCACTGCGCCTCAAAGAGGCGTTGGACCTGGTCACCGAAGAGCTGGAGACGCTCCTCAAAGCCCTGCTCAAGAAGATGGAGGAGTATGCAGAGACCGCTGCAATGGCTTTCACTCACATCCAGCCAGCCGAAGTAACTACTGTCGGCTACCGTCTTGCCCAGCATGCCCAAGACTTGGGAGAGGACCTCATTGAACTGAGACGCGTCCAAGCCTCTATCCGCGGTAAGGGAATGAAGGGAGCGGTAGGGACGGCCGCTAGCTACGCTGAACTACTGAATGGAACCGGCATGACGGCACTTGAGCTGGAAAAGCGGGTGATGGATGAGGTTGGCCTCTCCTCTTATAGCGCAGCAACCCAGGTCTATAGCCGCAAGCAAGACCTCAGAGTTGGCCAGGCTCTCTCCTCCCTCGCAGCTACCATCCACAAACTCTTCTTTGACTTCAGGCTTCTGCAATCCCCGCCGATCGGTGAGTGGAGCGAACCCTTTGCCACAATGCAAGTCGGTTCCTCTGCAATGCCCTTCAAACGAAACCCGATCCACAGTGAGAAGATTGACAGCCTCTGCCGTTATATCGAGGCTCAGGTCTCACCATTGTGGTACAACGTAGCCAATAACCTTTTGGAGCGAACCCTCGATGATAGTGCTAACCGGCGAATCATCCTTCCGGGCCTCTTCTTGGCAACTGATGAGATCCTTAACACCGCAGTGAAGGTGATCAAGGGGATGCAGATACATACCACCTCGATCGAGCGTAACCTTGACGCCTATGGCGTCTTTGCCGCCACCGAGCGCCTGTTGATGGAGCTTGCCAAGCGTGGAGCTGACCGCCAAGAGATGCACGAGATGATCCGCGAACACAGCCTTGCAGCATGGGCAGCCCTTCAGAGGGGAGAGCCCAATCCACTCAAAGAGCTGCTTGGGCGCGACAAGGCGGTCACTGCGCTGCTCACAGAAGAGGAAGTTTCATCGCTCTTAGATGGACATGCTTATGTTGGTGATAGTGTGGTTCGAACTCACATGGTCTGTGACGAAATTCGAGCCCTGCTTACATAATGAAGCCGGTCATGATCAGCCAGTAGACACCCATCCTCAGATACCGCACCGAAGCGGCTGCCACTACCCGACTCAGCGGTAGCTTCAACACGCCGCTTGCTAGGCATATGGTTGAGAAGGGTAAAGGCGATAAGCCGCTGATGACAATCGCCCACACCCCGTAACGCTGTACAAGGCTGCGCGATTCACCTTTGATCACTGAATTCACCCAAGTCTTAAGCGTCGGCAAAAGGCCAACCAAACGGCCAATTAAATAGCCTGAAAGCGCTCCAGCAACGGAGGCAGTTCCTAGTACAATAACTACCTTAATCAGCGACCAAGAGGCGACAAAGGGCCAGACTAAGTCCACGGTCAACGGCAGGATGAGGAGGTCCACCACGTAGACATAGACTGCTACTCCCAAGGTGCCAAACTCTTCGATGAAGGAGTTAATGGCGCTACTCTCATCCCATCCCATCCAGCGATAGAACCGAAAGAATGCCCAATAGACAAGAAGGAGGAGTGCCATCAACAAGAGGGTGTGGATGATCAGGCGGGCTATGCGGAGGTTTCCCCTCTCATCGACGTACCCACCTTTGGAGAAGATATCTTTGAGCCAAGTACGCTCTTTATTCATCCAACGAGCTCCGTAAAACGCAATCTGAAGAGAGCAGCGTCGCCAATGGCGTTGCCTTGATACAAAGGAGCGCGCCCTCCACCTTTTGCTGCAAAGTCAGCGAGTAGCGTGTCTTTAGCCACTTTGAAATCAAAGCGCCCTACTCCCTCTCCGAGGGTCGCGATTAGCCACAAAAATCGCCCTTCTTCTTGGACGGTGGCGCAGAGGAGGAGGTTCTCAAACTCACAAGCAGCTTGGCCTATCTCCTTCAATCCGACCGGCTCCTCTACATCCCAGAGAACGAGAGGAGTATCACCGATACGTCTAGCCTCACCTACAAGTGAGGCGAGAATGGTTGCAGCTAATCGAGCTTTGAGGTGGGCCAACTCGCTGCGTACCTCTTTGGCACTCTCCACGGCTTTGGTCGCTACCTCGACCACCTCATCGATTGGTGCACTGAAGAGGGCACCCAATGCCTCGGCAGCTTCACTGCGTTGGCGTATCTCTGCAAAGGCGGTATCGGCGACAACGAAGATCAGGCGGACATGGCCACGCATACGCTCTTGCCCGAGATAGTAAAAAAGTTCAATCTCACCGGTTGAGGCAACATGAAGACCTCCACAGGCAATCGTATCAACGCCATCGACGCTTACAAGGCGTATCGCATCTCCCTCTACTTTAATAGAACGTCGAAGACCGAGAGCCAAAGCCTCTTCGCGCCGATACTCTTTGGCACTGACTGCGAGATTTTGGCGAATCTTGGCGTTGACTTGACGCACCAGAGCCTCAATCGTATCTCGGTCGACTGAATCGGTATCACACTCGATAGTCATAATCCGCTCACCGAGGTGAACACTGACTGTCCCGATACCAAACGCTTGATGGAGAAGGCCGCTTGCCATGTGCTGGGCGGTATGCATCTGCATGAAGTGATACCGACGCTTCCAATCAAGGCGAATCATCACCCGGTCTCCTGCCTTGAAGGTCGGCTCTTTGACGCGGTGGATGATCTGGCCATTTTGACGCACCGTATCGAGGAGCTCACACCCTCCGATGGTCCCTGTATCCCCACCTTGTCCCCCGCCTTCGGGATAACAAATAGTCTGATCGAGGATAACTCTCTCTCCATCAACGGAGAGTACGGTAGCCTCTAATTGGGTGAGATAAGGCTCTTGGTAGAAAATTTCTTTGGTCTGACTCATGTGAGCTTGTCTCATTTATGCATCTCCAGATGGTCATCGACCTCTACAGCCATTGAGGCAACCGGCAGGTTGAAGTTGAACTTGATGGCTATCAGTCTGATCAAGAAGACGAGGGCAGTGACTGCCAGGAAGGAGGTCAGGTGGCCACTACCCAGCCGCACTAAGAGCAGATACGCAAGACCGCCGATGAGGCTGGCCGTCGCATAGAAGTCACTGGTCAACACCGTAGGTACTGATCGACTCATTATATCGCGTACTACCCCACCCCCTACTGCACTGAAGATTCCACAGAGGATTTGGCCTACCGGCCCGATTCCATAGAGGGCACCTTTAGCAACACCGATGGCGGTGAAGACACCCAAGCCAAGGCTGTCAGCATAGAGGATGACACGCCACCGCCCGACGAAGTGGGGGGCAGAGACGAAGACCAAGAGGCCAGTCACCACACAAATAATGATATAGGAGCTGTTGGAGAAGGCTGCTACTGGTGTCGCTCCGATCAGCATGTCCCGGATCATGCCTCCACCACATCCGACGGTGGCAGCAAAGACGACGACGCCCAGAATATCAAGGCGACAACGTACCCCCTTTACCGCCCCAGTGATGGCAAAGATACAGGTACCAACCAAGTCAAAAAGGTAGATGAGATCCATGGCTTGAGCCTATCACCAAAGCTCGACCTTGTCCAAGATGAGGAACTGTACTATCTTTTGCATTGCATAAGGAGTCAACAATGGCAATTATCAAATCAGCATGGGAGCTTGCCCTGGAGAAGACCGAAGATCTCCACATCGACCCCGAAAAGATTAAACGTGACCTTCTCATTAAAGAAGGGCGTCAGATTAGTGCCGCCTTCCTCAACGATATCGATGTAACCAAAGAGGCAACAGAAAAGAAGTACCTCTCCTACGCAGAGGAGAAGCGTCCTTTGGTAAAGGAAGGCATGGTGCTTACCTTACTCTCAAATCTCACCCTACCCCGCAACACCCTCTTCAAAGAGGCCTTCTCCAAGGTCTTGGAGCTAGGTCTACTCATCGCCGATGGCAATGAACAGATCTCGCAGCTGTTGGAACAGCTTGAAGGGTTTTTTACCCAGTACCTAGAGAACCAGGACGACTTAGTCGAACGACTGAAAAATCAATTTGAGCCACATCTCAAACAAAAAGAAGCACAGCTACGCGCCCAGTATGGGCCGAACTTTACCTTGCGCCCAGAGCAGGATGCTGAATTCATGAAGTTACTTGATCAGCAGTTGAGCCAACTGGACCAGCAATATATGACTATCCTCGATCAAGCGAAGGAGCAGATCAAGGAATTGCTTGCGTAAGAGCATCTTTGACCAAGTAATCCTGCCCTCGTGGCAGGATTTTTTGTGTCCAAATTCACCTAATCTCTCCAATCTTCGACCATCATGTCCTTTGTCAGAAGTTACACTTAGAACACATACCAAAAAACACAACGTCGATTAGGTAACCCCATTACGTCTTTGCTATGTCATATGTAAGCCTTAAAAACGATACTCCAGAGAAAATCTACACTCCATTTCTTTCCCGATATCATATAATCACCACCACTTATGACATCTCTAACTACATACAATAGAGCAAATTAGCAATAAAAATGCTTGACACATATTTTAATATTGTGTACTGTCTAATTGTTCACAATATTTAGGAGATTGATATGAAACACTTACGGGTCCCTGCACTGATAATTCTACTCTTGATAAGCACCACCACGCTTTTTGCCATACAAGCCAACACAGTAACACTTGTATTGACTGCTGAGATTCCTGCCAAGACGACATTCTCTCTGCATGACGGCGGCGTTTCGATCACCTCCAATGCACATAACTTCACCTATAGCGTCCAAGAAAGAGGAAATCTGCGAACCCTCAACGTGGTCGCACACTAATAACTACGGACAGTCCTTGCACCGAAGAAGCCGATGAACGGGAAATTCATCGGCTTCTTTGTGTTTATAACCCATCATTATTTGACTGAGTATTTTGTATTCTTTCGCTTGCCGTGGGTAATCAACACATCTTTCTCAACTAACCGATTGAGAATTACACCAGCATGAGTTTGTGAGCTGCCGAGAAACTGTTGCAAATCTAATCTACCACACATTGGGTTACGTTTTATAAATTGGTAAGCCTCATATGCACCTTCCACCTCTCCGACATGCTCTGTTACATAATTTCTATTTGGCAACGTGAGCTTACATGCGTTTGCTGAAGCCTCAATCTCTGGTTTGCAAGCACAGCTATTATATTGTTCAAAAATTCTAGCAATTCCTGTTCCATATGCTTCGGCGATGCCTACATGGTGAAACACCCGTGTTACATACTCGTTTCTCCTTACAGATATTCCCAACATAATATCTTCCATAGTGAGACCAGGTGCCAGTCCTCCTACAGTGATACATTCAATCCGGTCATCAAAGAGCCGAATGAGCGTTGGAGCCGATACGCTGTACTGTCTATGTGTATAGGCATTGAGAATGCATTTCACGTAGTGCTAAGGGAGGATAATCATACTGATCACTACGAACAAGTCCTGCAAACTCAGATCGTATTCGATTGTATTGCTGAATATAGTCCATGCTCCTATCCATTTGTTCGAGCAAGGATCCTGTAAATTCACGACGATCACGAAATATCGCCATATTCGTTCCTTGGAAGACGGCAATATGGGTGAATTGGGTGCACTGATCGGAGAACAACAACCCAAGGTTTGTGTAAAACCCTTCTTCATTTTTGAAACACAGGAGCGTCTGTTCTGCCTCGTCAAACACTCCCCCTCTCTCTTCATAGGAGGCTCCCAGGTAAGAAAATGTTACCGCTTGAATATCTGAGCGCAGCGTCTCGTATCGGCTCTGCTCTTCAATTATTGCCATACCTGATTACTCCTACCAAATACTCACAAATTCACACAATTACCACTGTATCCTCCAATTGAATTCCTAGCTACCTAAATTTGCTTCCATCAATATCAAAGAAGCCGATGAATTTCCCGTTCATCGGCTTCTTTGGTTATTCTATTCTACGTAGTTGAGATTAAACCCAGTACTGCTCCATGCGCTTGGCAAGGCTCTTGCGATACGCTTCCCAATCGGTGATTGGGCGAGCTGCATGACCTTCTTCACAAGCGGCCTTGGCAACAGCAACTGCCTCCCACTCGATGACCCTGGGGTCAAAGGGCTTGGGAACAATATAGTTGCGACCAAAACTGAAGTCCTGTCCACCATAGGCCTTCTTCACAGACTCGGGTACCGGCTCCTTCGCCAGGTCAGCAAGGGCGCGTGCAGCTGCCATCTTCATTCCTTCGCTGATCACCGTTGAACGTACGTCCAATGCACCGCGGAAGATGAAGGGGAAGCCGAGCACGTTGTTGATCTGGTTGGGATAGTCACTGCGGCCAGTGGCCATGATCAGATCATCGCGAGTTGCCATGGCAAGCTCGTAGTTGATCTCTGGGTTGGGATTGCTCATGGCAAAGACGATTGGGTCCTTGGCCATGGAGAGCAGCATCTCTGCACTCACACAGTCAGCAATCGAGAGGCCCATGAAGACGTCTGCCCCATCCATTGCATCGGCAAGGGAACGTGCTTCGGTCTCAACAGCAAACTCTTCCTTCTCCGCCGTCATACCAGCGGTTCGGCCTGTGTAGATCACGCCTCGGCTGTCGACCATCAGGATGTTCTCTGCCTTCGCTCCGGCTGCCTTGAACATCCGGGCGCAGGAGATACCAGCGGCGCCAGCACCGTTGATGACGATCTTCACATCCTCAAGCTTCTTGCCAACGATCTCACAGCTGTTGATCAAGCCAGCAGTGGCGATGATTGCCGTGCCGTGCTGGTCATCGTGGAAGATGGGGATATCACATTGCTTGATCAGCTCTTGCTCAATCTTAAAGCACTCGGGAGCCTTGATGTCCTCAAGGTTCACTCCACCGAAGGTCGGGCTCATTGCACGAATCATCTCAATGAGCTTATCCGGGTCGGTCTCGTCGATCTCGATATCAAAGACATCGATGTCAGCGAAGCGCTTGAAGAGCACACCCTTGCCCTCCATAACCGGCTTACTGGCAAGAGCCCCACGATCACCGAGGCCCAAAATGGCGGTTCCATTGGAGATGACGGCAACGAGGTTTCCCTTGGAGGTGTAGCGATACGCATCCTCAGGGTTCTCAGCAATCTCCAAGACTGGCTTTGCAACACCGGGGGTGTAGGCAAGGCCCAAATCATCTGCGGTTGCACACGGCTTGGTGGGGACGACCGAGACCTTGCCCGGCATACCATCAAGCTCGTGGTACTCTAACGCTCTTTTTTTCAAATCATCTTGCATTTTCTTCTCTCTCCCTTCTTATTTCTTCTCGAAGTCCCACGAGTAGTCCATCTTAAAACGATCACGTAGCTCAATCATCACCTTCTGCAGTGATGGGGGAACCGGGCAGCCGTGCTGCTTACGGTACTCGTATGCCAAGTGCTCCTTCTCTCCCGGGGTGAAGATATAATCTTGGCCCGGTGCCTTCTCACTGGCGCGTAGCTCGCGGCTGATGGTACCGGCAATCTTCTTGAAGATTTCGGTCCCCATGAAGAACTCCGGATTGATGGCGATGAAGAAGTGGCCCAGTGGATAGGGAATTGCCTTTCCATTCTCATCAAAGCCGTTGAGTGCCTTCATCCACGAACCATCCTGCAGTGCTGCAGAGAGGATTTCCACGACCATCGCATACCCATAGCCCTTATAGCCACCGGTTACCTCTCCGATGCCTCCAAGCGGGGTGAGAGCTGCCATGCCGGTGGTCAGATCCTTGAGTACCTGCTGCGTGTCGGTGCGAGTCTTTCCCTCACGGTCAATGACCCAACCTTCTGGAAGTTCCTTGTCAGCTCGTCCATACACTTCAATCTTACCGCGCTGGGTAACAGAGGTGGCACAGTCGATGACAAAGGGGAACTCTTCGTCGGTAGGCATACCGAAGACCAAGGGGTTAGTTCCGAGCATATTCTCAACACCGTGAGTGGGAGCAATTGAGGGACGAGCATTGGTACCGGTGATACCGACCATACCCTCTTTGGTCGCCATGGTGACAAAGTAGCCGCTGATGCCGTAGTGGTTGGAGTTGCGTACCGCTACCATACCAAGGCCATACTCTTTTGCCTTCTCGATGGCCATCTCCATTGCCCGGTGGCCCACCACGTGGCCCATGCCATTGTGTCCATCCAGGACGGCGGTTGCCTTCTCATCCTTGATCACCTCAATCTCGGTGACCGGATTCATGATACCGATGTCGATGCGATCAATGTAGATCGGCTTGAGCCGACCGATGCCGTGGCTGTCGATTCCTCGCTTATCACTTTCGATCAAGACATCCCCGATAATCGCCGCATCGGCGGCGGGGACACCGCTGTTGATCAAAGCTTCGACCATGAACCTCTCCAGGTCTTCGAAGCTCAGCCATGCGCAGTCAGCATAGTGATCTGCATACTCATCCATATACTTCATCAGATACTCCTCCTACTCTGTGGTAGTTGCTATGACAATTTCTAGATCGACAGGAATTTCCATCTGTCCCACGATCGCCCCTCCAGCCTCATCGGTAACTAGTCGATCAACACGATCAAGACCGATCGTGCGGAAGTTCGACACCACCCCGATCTTGTTGGCTGCAGCCACGACGATGACCGTTCCCACCGTCTGTTCGATCATCGCTCGCGTCGTCTCAGCCTCTTCAAGGATCGGGGTCGTCAAACCCGCCGAGGGAGAAAATCCATCCACCCCGATGATCGCCTTGTTCGCATGGATTTGGCTGATGATTGGCGATGAGAGGGTTCCGCTGGTTGAGTGGCTACGCTGTCGATATACTCCGCCGGTGAGGATCAAGCGAATATTCTCGCTCTCCTTACACGCCCAAATGGCGTCGACGTTGTTGGTGACGATGGTAATTTGTCGATCGAGTCTGGCCAATGCCTGAATGGTAGCCAGTGTTGTCGATCCACTATTGATATAGAGCGTATCGCCCTCTTCGACCATGGCGGCGACTGCCAATCCAATGGCTTCTTTTTGGCCAGGATACTCAAGGGCTTTTTGGGGGTAATCAGGTTCGATGGCCAAGCTGCGCCGCTCGGTTGCTCCACCATGGGTCCGTTCTACCAGGCCTCGGGTGGCCAGTTGGTCCAAATCCCGACGGATGGTCAATTCGCTGACCTCTAGGGACTGGGCAAGCTGACTTACCGTTACGGTTCCCTCTTTTCGAATCAGCGAAAGAATATATTGTTGACGTCCAGCAGGTATGGTCGACATCGGTCTCTTCCTGAATGTTTTTGAATATTTCCTATTCTTAACTTCATAATACACTCAAAAACATTCATATGTCAATGAAAACGACTCAAATTCTTTCGTTTTTCCCCTCTTGATTCTAACGTTTAAACCTGATATTCTCAGAAAGGCTTCAAAGCCACGGTGCCATACCCAAGCGGCTAGGGAAAGGTCTGCAAAACCTTCATACATCGGTTCGAATCCGATTGGCACCTCTACGCAGGACTGCAAATGCAGTCCTGTTTTCTTTATCTGGTCGCTGAATCAATGACTGTTGTTGCTACAGCAAGAAGCTCATCAATGTTCCTAGCTCTCACGTATCCATAGATACGAAGACTCAATAATGAGACTATTGTTGATCAAAGTGAGTCACATATTCTTTTACTTGGGAGGCGAGATACAGAGGCAATGAGAGGAGTCGGTATGGCTTTTGTTGTGTTGGGGTCACCACATCATCCATTTGGATCGGTCCATCATAGAAGCGAATTGCCAAATTCCTTTCAGAACGTTCCATGAAAAGATGTAATGATTTTAGGCGACCAGTTGAACCTGCCTTCACTTCGATGGGAACCAAGTGGGCCCCATCTACAATGACATAATCTAGTTGTGCATTGCTTTGCGGGTTTTCTCGTACCCAAAAGACGGGTTTTTCCAAGCTAACGAGACTGCTCGCCAAGAGCTCTTGTCCAACAATATGCTCGCAGAGCATTCCTCCCACAATGGTGTGTAGCTCGTCTGGTCCAAGAAGAATTGATTGTATTTTCAGTGAGAAGGTCAATAAGCCGGTGTCAATGAATTGCAAGCGAGGACTCTTCGTGTATCGAAGCGTCAGAGGGAGTGAGGTGGTAGTCGTTGGATAACACAAGTAGAGGAGCATCGCACGCTCCAAAATCCTCAGGGCATTGGCGCTCTCTCGTGATCGGTAGCCAGTGTTGCCAAATTTGTTGAAAACTATTCGGTTCCCAACTTCTGTTGGTACTACCTCCATAATCCTCCTCACCACCTGTAACTCAGTCGAACCTTTTGCATACTTGGCAGCATCATCACTGAAAGAGATCAGCAGGGAGTTATAGACATCGGCACATGCAGCAATATTTCGCCCTTCGCGGTAGTGTGCCACCGCTTCAGGCATTCCACCCACAACGAGATATATCCGAAACAGTCGCATCAAATGATTGTGAGCCCAAAGGGGTGCGGGTATTTGTTGCAGAAGACGCAGCGCCTCATCTTCTCCAATAGCTCCCAGAAACTCAGAGAAGGTCAATGGAAAGAGGTAGAGATACTCTACCCGCCCCACAGGGAAACTTATCCCTTGTTCCTCCATCATGATATCCAACAGACTTCCAGTACAGATGACAAAAAGATCGGGGAGCTCTTCATAAAAATACCGGACAAGATTCATCGCTTTGCTGCTATGCTGAATCTCATCGATAAAGAGCAGTACCTCTCCCTGCAACTGGGAGTTCTTCTCCAGTGCAATGCGTTGCAATAATTGGTCGAGGGGACCCTCGTGATCGAAGAGCTCTCGATCATACGGTCGTTCAAGGTTGAGATACAAGAAGGTGTCAAATTCTGCACCGAAATGTGTCACCAAGGTGGTCTTACCCGTCTGACGTGCCCCTCGTATAACCAGGGGTTTGCGATGAGGTGATTGTTTCCAACGATGCAAGTGTTCTGAGGCGTTTCGATTGAAGATCATATACCGTTCCTTTACGTCCAGAGTACCATCATTAATACGTCACAACAAGGGTTTTGTCACGTAATACCTGTATTCTGTAACAATTCTTGTCACAAAATACACCATAATTGTGACAGATCTTGTCATGATGTATTGGGTACGTTGAGCACCCATCCCAATGACCATGGTCATCGAGACGGTAAGAAAAGGTTGGATTTTTTAGATTCCTATAGTTTGCTGCCATCCACCATCACAACCAACTCTCATCCAACCGGTGTCCGCGTGTTTCAGGAATACTGCTCACGTATCAGAAGAATTGAGTGTTGAGCATGAAAACGACCTCAAAAATATCAACCTTCATCCTCATGCGTAGAATTTTTGAAACTTACTTCTTGGCTTATTTGGTAGCGTCATCTTCAATCTGCCCTGGCCAACCAAAGGCAATATATAGTGGGTGGTGAAATATCCTACACTTTCATATCCAAACTGAGCAGCCAGTTCTTCTCGTGTACGAGCGACTCTGCAAAAGCTGATGATCTCCTCGTCAAGGCCACTTTGTATACTCACTGATGAGTGCTCGTTATTAAATGTAACTTTGAAGCTACCCCTCTGATCAGAGAAAACTGGAGGGGGAAGCTTGGCTCGATTCAATTCATCCCTGATAGTCGGAATTCCGCTGAAGCGGCTCTCAATCTCCTCCATTACTTCCAAAGCTCCAGTAAGAAATGGATTTCTAATAACGGCTGGAGCTTTGCCAAGTGTCTCTAAAGTCAATCTTCCGTATAAAGAGCCAGGATTCTCCAACTCAAGGCGATCTTTGTGCATGACCAGCTGAATCGGGCTGTCTTGCGTGTGGATACTGTAGTCACGGTGGCTCAATGCATTGAGCAAAATCTCCCTTACTGCCTTGAGAGGATACTCTGGCACATCAGAGCGATGCCCATCGTCCCCTATTATCGTTTTCACTTGCATATGTCGGCGGACAAACATAAGAGCTCCCTCCAACATCTGGGAGATAGTACCTTCAAATCGCTTATTGTCAATAAATCTTTCTTCACCCTCACCAACATCTCCAATACTGAGTCCAGGTACAACAACCGCTGTTACACTCAACTGTGGGAAATATTGTTGAGGATAGGTTCCAAGTACCAACAGACCTGCAACAGAAGGAGTACCATTATTGGTCATCCCTTGCATCTCTAACAGTCTATCATCGTCAACGTTCGATAAATTCGGTTTGGTTCGTCGAACTTTGATTAAATACTCAGCTAATGTATCACGATCAAAATCTGCTCTTGTTGATCCGTCCACAGCCCTTCGATCATCATGAATCCTTTGCTTGAACGCTTCGAAGCTGTATACCTCGTACGCATTCATTGGTTGATCAGATTCACCTACTCGAACAAAGGACCCTCGTACCCTTCCTGCACCTTTATAAAAGCAAGGCTTATCGACGATTTCACATTCAGCTATTTCTGCACTCACCACAATCTTTGTACCGATTGTAGCGACTGTGAACAACGGTCGCACTGTGGGCACCATTTGATTTGCTTGCTCGGTGACCTTTTTTTGTAAATCTTGTGCGTCGTAGACACCGACAATCTCGTATCCTTGCTCTTCGGCAAGACCAAAGACAATGGTTCCTCCATGTTCTTGGTTTGAGAAGCTTGAAAGCGTTGGATAGAGCTTAGTTGGGATTCCCCCCACGGCACTCTTTACCTCAATGTATTGCTTTTCACAACGTTGTTGTTGAATCGCTTTGACCAACTGGATCAATTCTTCTTCTAACATATACACACTTCCTTGTTTTCAAGCATACCATATTTTAATGAATCTTCAATGATTCTTATGTAAAATAAATGATTTCTATCAAATTTAATGTAATTTAACATAAGTATATCAAATTTCTATTAAATTCTTGTTAAAAATTCAAAATTCATTTGATAAGAATTTGCAAAAAATCTTTGAAATTGCAAGATTCGCCAGCCACCAACAGGGATTCTATCCGATCAAAGTCACTTTTTTGGCATGCAATCACTCTAGATACGAGCTTGGGTCTAGCTCCCCAGTTTGTAGTTTTCTTCAGATAGATCAGAACAAATCCAAGTTCATTTAAATCTATTATTTATACCCGATATGATATAATAAACTATTTATTTAGAATAATAGACTATATCGGGTATAATATCGAAGATTGTCTTGAATTCATATCAGATTGGGTATAATCTTAGTGTATGAACAATCCAATTGGCATGTTTGTTAAGGAGCAGCGCAAGAAAGCAGGACTTACTCAAGTTGAGTTCGCCTTACGGTCAGGACTCGGGCTTCGGTTTGTGCGAGATCTCGAACAGGGAAAGCCAACTGTCAGACTCGATAAGGTCAACCAGGCGCTCTTGATGTTTGGTCATGTAGCAACACCATCTCCTATTAAGGAGAACATTTAATGGCATATCGAAGAGCCACAGTCACGGTTAACCGACTCGTTGCAGGGGTCATTGAGGAGTATGAAGGAGGCTATCGCTTCACTTACGATCCTCTGTACCTTCAGACTCCCAACGCTCAACCAGTGAGCCTGACGCTTCACCTCGCCCAACACACATATGAGAGTCCGATTCTCTTCTCATTCTTTGATGGGCTTATCCCCGAAGGCTGGCTTTTGGAAATCGCCCTCAATGTATGGAAATTGGACCGAAGAGACCGCTTTGGAGTGCTCATTTCGGCTTGCAAAGATTGTGTAGGCGCTGTGAGTGTGGAGGTATTGCCATGAATAGATGCCTGGCTTGCTATGAGCCTCTCAGTGCAGAAGAGAGAGACGGTTGGCATAGGCGATGCAGTCGCTCCTTCTTCAGCCTCGACAGACCTCCATCAATAGCTTTGGATAGAGCCTCTTTGCACTCTTATGCACAATCACTGGTACGAGAGGGAGTGACTACCACTGGCGTGCAACCCAAACTCTCTGTAGGCCTGAGTACAACGAAGGGTTCTGCCAAACTTACCATGATCGACTATCCTGCAGGATATATCCTCAAGCCACAGAGCCCAGAGTACCCTCACCTACCAGAACTTGAGAGCGCAGCGATGCACCTTGCCCAAAGCGCAAAGATACAGACCGTTGAACATGGCCTTTTGCGCCTTGAAGACAATTCTCTGGCTTATATCACCAAACGGATCGATCGACGAGTTGAGGATGGCACCTTGACCAAAATTGCCATGGAGGATTTCTGCCAACTCTCAGGAAGACTCACTGAAGACAAATACAAGGGCTCGTATGAGGCGTGTGGCTCGTTGATAAAACGCCACTCACACCAGACGATGCTCGATCTGACAAACTTCTTCTATCTCCTTATCTTCTCATTTGTCATTGGAAACAATGATATGCACCTGAAAAACTTCTCTCTCTATACCTCTGGCAAAGGTCTACCCTCTCTCACTCCAGCCTATGATCTTTTGCCAGTTGCATTGGCATTACCTGAAGATCCGGATGAGATGGCTCTGACCATAAGTGGAAAGAAGAATCGACTTAGACGAGCTGACTTTATTGCGCTCGCTACACATGTAGGGATTTTAGAGAAAGTAGCAGAGCGTCTTATCGACAGACTCATCACGATGAAGCCTGCCTTCGATCAAATCATCGATCACAGTTTCTTGAATACCAATGAGCAGAGCCAGCTGAAGAGATTGATCGAGGGGCGCATGCAGAAGTTGGCAGTCTAGCAGTTCAGTATTTGGGGAAACTGATATGCAAACAATTTTTCACTGAATAATGGTTAGTATCAAAAAATAGTGGTACTACATAAACCTTTGGTACCCGTGGTTAATATGTAAATTTGTAAGGTACAGAGATGTAATTTTGTAAACCGAAGGTCTGTAAAATTGCAATATCATCACCGATTAGCGTGTCTTGCCTAGGTAGGCAATCTTCACTTCTTCGTTTTGTAGCAGTGACTGTCCAGTCCCCTCTAAGGTGATAGATCCAGTCTGTAGCACATACCCATAGTCAGCAGTGTGCAGAGCAACGTTGGCATTCTGCTCGATGAGGAGGACGGTCACTCCTTCATCGTTGATCCTACGGATAATCGAGAAGATATCCTTGACTACCAGTGGTGCTAAACCGAGAGAGGGTTCGTCCATCATAACCATCTTGGGGCTCGCCATCAAAGCGCGGCCTACAGCAAGCATCTGCTGCTCCCCTCCACTGAGAGTGCCGGCGACCTGCCAATGGCGCTCCTTGAGTCGGGGAAAGAGGTCATAGACGTGTTCGAGGGTGCGTTCTTCATTACTCTTATGCTGGAGATAGGAGCCAAGGCGTAAATTTTCTAAGACGGTGAGGTTAGGAAAGACCCGTCTTCCCTCAGGGACGAGGACCAAGCCGCGCTCGACGATACGGCGGGTATCGAGTCCGGTAATATCTTGTCCCTGGTAGATGATCGAGCCGCGAGAAGCGGGTACCAAGCCCATGATGGAGCGCAGGGTCGTAGACTTACCCGCTCCATTGGCTCCGATGAGGGTGACAATTGAGCCGGCCTTCACCGTGAAGTTGATTCCTTCCAAGGCGACGATGCCGCCGTAGTGGACCGCGAGGTCTCTGATCTCTAGTACACTCATTGCTCATCTACCCCCAAGTATGCCCTGATAACCGCCTCGTTGTTCTGCACCTCAAAAGGAGTTCCCCAAGCAATTGTCTTACCATAGTCCAACACGTAGATCGAATCACTGATATCCATGACTAGGTTCATATGGTGCTCGATCAAAAAGATCGTGAGAGCAAAGGAGTCCTTGATCTCAACGATGAACTGACTGAGCTCCTCAGTCTCCTTGGGGTTCATTCCCGCAGCTGGTTCGTCGAGCAACAACAGCCGCGGCCCAGTTGCCAAGGCTCTGGCAATCTCCAGCCGGCGCTGCTTGCCATACGGTAAGCTCGAAGCCTTCTCGTTGCGACTCTCCCACAGCCCCACTCGCTCCAACAGATCGTGGGCGTCGGCGGCCATCTCTTTCTCTTCAGCTCGATTAAGGCGGAACGTTGCGCCCAAGAGGCCTGCCTTGATGTGGCAGTGTTTGGCGATTAAGACGTTCTCAAAGACTGAGAGGTCTTTGAAGAGGCGGATATTTTGGAAGGTGCGCGCCATTCCCAGGCGGGTAATCATATCAGGTTTGTTGACCACCGTATGGGTGTAGGGCTCTTTATACGAGCCATTATAAATTCGCTTCATCTTCGCCCGTGGGCAGTTCTCAGCAATTACCTCTCCATCAAAGGTGACCCGCCCATTGGTTGGCTGATAGCCACCGGTAATAACGTTAAAAGCGGTGGTCTTGCCCGCTCCATTGGGACCGATGAGGGCGGTGATCTCTCCGGTGGGTATCTTGATATTCAAGTCATCGACGGCAACTACACCGCCAAACTGCATGGTCAAGTGTTCAGTAAAAAGGAGGATGTTACTCATGATCGGGCCTCCTTGCCCCTTCGGCCCAACCTTCTTCGTACCGCATCCCAGCTGAACTCATTGGTACCAAAGAGGCCACGGCGGTAGATGAGGACGACGATCATCAAGAGGATGGAGAAAATCACCATCCTAAAGCCGGTCCTAAAGAGTGGGACCTCCATGCCAAAGAGGGTGAGGGGGCGGTCGAAGAAGCGCAGCCACCACTCCTTGGCGGCGGTGACAAGGAACGCACTGACCACCGATCCGGTGATACTACCGATTCCTCCAATGACGACGATCAAGAGGATGTCGTAAGTGAGCATGATGGAGAAGGTCTTCGCTTCGATGGAGCGCATGTACATGGCCAGCATTCCGCCGGCGATGGCGCTGAAGAAGGAGCTGATAACAAAGCTCATCTCCTTGTGCTTATACAGGCTGATACCCATCGCTTCAGCGGCAATCTCATCCTCACGGATCGCCTTGAAGGCTCGTCCATAGGAGCTGTTAATGAGTAACACGATGAAGGCGACACAGACGCCGGTAATAATAAAAGGAGTGACGAGGGAGGGAATGAGACCCCAGAGCATCGAAGGGAAGTTAGGGATCTTGTTCAGACCATAGGAACCATTGGTGATTTGGTCAAATTGCGGTGAGCTGAAGATTGCCCTCACGATCTCAGAGAGACCGAGTGTGGCAATGGCTAGGTAGTCACTTTTGAGCCTAAGGACCGCTAAGCCCACCAGCAGAGCCGCTACCGCTGCAATGATGCCCCCGAGCAAGAGCGCAATAAAAGGATAGAGGCTTTGGAGGAAAGGAGGGCTCTCGGCCATCATAACCCTGAGGCTCATGATGGCTGGGTGTACTCCATTCATATAGTAGACACCATCGAGGCTCTTTACCGGGATGATGAGGATGGCGGTGGTATATGCACCGATAGACATAAAGCCGGCTTGGCCGAGGCTGAAGAGACCGGTAAAGCCGTTGAGGAGGTTCATCGCCACTGCTACGAGAGCGAGGATAGCTCCCTTCTGTAGGACGGAGATCATCATCCCCTGCTTGAGGCGGTTGGCATCAAGCCAGTAAAGGAAGGCTAAGAAGAGAGCGATGGCAACCAATGAATAGATAGTATTTCGTTTCTTTATGTTCATCACACTTTCTCCACAGTCTTCTCACCAAAGAGGCCGGTAGGCCTGACCAGGAGCATGACGATCAATAAGAGGAAGGTGAAGGCATCGCTGAAGGTCGAGTACCCAAGGGCCACCAAAAGTGTCTCAACAATACCGATGAAAAAGCCACCAACCACAGCCCCGGGGATATTGCCGATACCACCAAAGACTGCGGCAACAAAGCACTTGAGGCCTGGCAGCGTTCCACTGAAGGGGGTGACCGACATGCGGTCGGTAAAGTAGAGGATTGAGCCAACGGCTGCCAAGAATGAGCCGATGGCGAAGGTCACTGAGATAATACGGTTGATGTTGATACCCATAAGCTTGGCAGTCTCAAAGTCTTTGGAGACTGCCCGCATCGCCATACCGGTTTTGGTGCGATTGATGAGTCCCATAAGGACCATGACCAACACAATGGTAAGGACCGGGGTAAGGATAGTCACAAATGAAGCGGAGACATCGCCAACTCGGAAGATACGCTTGAGGAAGGGAATTTCGGGATATCCACGGGGGATTGCGGTAAAGAGGTAGGTAGAGAGGTTCTGTAGTAGGAAAGAAACACCAATGGCGCTGATCATGATCGACATACGCGGTGCTTCACGCAGTGGCTTGTACGCTACCCGCTCGATGATGACACCCATCAGGGTGGTCACCACTACCGTGATGACAATCGCAATCGGCCAAGGGAAGCTGGCCAGCGAGAAGATCATGAAGTAGCCTGCCATCATGAAGATTTCGCCATGGGCAAAGTTAATGAGCCGCAAAATCCCATACACCAACGTATAGCCGATGGCGATCAGGGCATAGGCTCCTCCCAAAGAGATTCCTGTCAGGCAGTGCTGCAGGATTGTGGACATGCTCATCTGTGATGCTCCTACCTCAGAGGTACAAAAAAAATAACCGGGCAAGGCTGGGAAGACCCCAGCCTTGTCCACTATACCTTATATGACACTGACTGTCTTGAGGAATTTGAATTGACCGTTCTCCACAACCTTGATGAAGGCCATGTCCTTATCGGCATCTCCATTCTCATCAAAGATGATACGACCGGTCACACCCTCGATATCTACGAGTGCCAGGGCATCGCGAATCGCGGGGCCCTTGGTCGAGTTAGCCAACTCGATACCACGTAGGGCGGTCAGGTATGCATCGTAGCCAAGAGCCGAGACTGCTGGGATGATCTCATCCTGCTTGTTCTCAACCAGATACTTCCTAAAGCCTTCGATGAACTTGCTCGCCTCAGCGGTTGCCGGGTCAGCATCATCAAAGAAAGTAGAGAGAACAACACCTTCTGCACTCACCCCGGCATTCTCGATGATTGAGGAGTTCTCCCAAGTATCGCCTGCCATAATCTTGGCGGTGATGCCAAGCTCGCGTGCCTGCTTAATAATAAGAGGTGCGGTAGCAATCGAGGAAGGGGCGAAGATTACATCAGGGTTCACTGCCTTGATGTTGGTGAGAATCGATTTGAAATCTGTGGCATTGGTCTGAAACTGCTGCTCACTGACTACCGACCCACCAAGGTCTCGGAAGGCACGAGCAAAGAAGTTGCCGAGGCCAGAGGAGTAGTCATCACCGAGCTGGGTAATGACGGCAGCTTTGGTTGCTCCCTCTTGGATGGCAAAGTTTGCCATGACCGTTCCCTGGAAGGGATCGAGGAAACAGATGCGATAGTAATAATCATTGCCCAGAGTGACCTGAGGGTTGGTGCAGGAGGCACCAACTGCCGGGACCTTGTTGTCCTGGAAGATATCGCCTGCTGCAATACTGACGCCACTACCATAAGAGCCAATAATCACAGAGGCTCCACTGGAGATCAGGGAGTGAGCAGCGGTGACCGCTTCGGTCTTATCACTCTTGTTGTCTGCTTCGACCAAGCGAACATTGTAGGTCTCTCCACCAATGACGACAGTGGGATACATTTTATTCGCGTAACGAATCCCCAGTGTCTCTTGGTAGCCTCCCCCACCGTTCTCTCCGGTCAGGGGCTGAAAGACTCCGATGACCACTTCTTTTGGCCCATCTTTCTTCTCTGCACCACCTCCGGCAAAGAGCAGCGAGCCGACCATCAGTATAGCCAGCACAGCGATAGCGTATTTTTTCATGAATCTCCTCCAACGTTGAATAGATATGCCATTATCACCGCCAGTCACTCATATTACAAGTAAAATTTAAAATCCCACATCTTCCCTACTTATAGCATAAGTGAGCATTTTTCATTCAATCTAATACATCAAAATACCCAAAACAACCAATACATTTCTCCAAATAAGAACAAACTAAAGTCTATTGTCATATGAAATGCAACCTTGTTGTATTTTTTATTTCATATATTATAATAACTTAGAAATTCTGAATAAAATATTCAGAATTTTATCACTTTTTTTGTTTTAGGTATTGACATAAGTCCGCATTATAGCTACTATACACTCAGACTCTGGGGAAGAGCCAGAAATAACTTGCACAGGAGCAATAAGAGGAGCTCCTAAAGGAAGAATAAAATGAAAAAAACAATTGTTATCTTATTGGTCCTGGTAATTGGAATGGTTGGGGTGTTTGCCAATGGGGATGATACCAGCCAAAAACTAACATTAACTACTACTGTAGAAGAACACAGTTTTTTCCGTATCACAGAATCTAGCTACAGCGAAAATACATTCTATGAGGTACTTACTGACCCTATCTCAGATGTTGTACCGTCGAGAGCTGTCAGTTTGGAGAATGGCATTGCTGCTACCTACTTAACTTTAGGAACAAACCAGAAGGGCGAATATAAAGTATATATCACTGCACTGCCCAAATTAGGCATGGCTGATGTTGAGTCGAAGATTGATTATGAAATGAGTTTTGGGAATGGCGATACCCCTCTTAGCTTGTCAACTGCCACTTTTCAAAATGCCACAGAAGTCGCTTCAATTGATGGAACCGGTGGTGCTAGCGTCGCTAGCCTGCTGATTGAAGTAAAGCTGGATGAAGTGACTTACCGAAATGCTCAAGCAACAGGTGAGGAAGAATCCTATAGTGCTGATGTTGTCTTTGATATTACTACTACGTAATATAAAATATCCAAAGAGGCCTCTTCGGAGGCCTTTTCTTTTTTCTCACCCAGATCCTTATGTTTTTTGGTAACTCAATGGTGACAGTCATGAAAAGAACGTACTATCTGATATATTGTGTCAGTCTTGAGAACACCGCACTACGTGTGAATGGATAGATGGAGTATCGTGGCATCCAGGAGTACCGGATGCCAGAAGTGGATCAACAATCACTAGTAAGGGAAAAGGAATCAGGCAGAGCCATCAATCTTGGCTGTGTGGCTTGCTTCCCACTCGTCTGCAGCCACCATGTTGTTTATGAGCCAATCATACTCATCGGTGACGATGCCAAGGTCCCCTTCCTTCACATTCCAGGGCATCAGGGGTTCAAGCTCCTCGGCGGGTATCTCCCAAGAGTGGGAAGCCGCCCCTCTCATGAACACATAGGCAAGGTAATTGCGGGCATTGAGGCCATACAACTTTGCGGTCTCTATGAGGCTGTACATCAGGGCGCTGGCCCTCGCTCCATCGGCACTGCCGTTGGTGATCCAATTCTTGCTCCCGAGTTTCACTACCTTGCAGAGCCTTTCACTTCGATTGTTGGAGATTTCTGCCTCCGCATTGGCGAAGGTATCCTCGATGCGCTGCCAGTTGTCCAGGGTATAATCGACGGCCCGCTGAAGAGGCAGGTTGCGCCCATACCCCACCGCCCTGCATTGTCTGCACCATTCTTCCAACATATCAAGATAGGGACGGCATTGCCGTTCACGCTCTTCAAGGAAATGGGTACGATCAATGTCGCCTTCCTCCAACTGGGCGCGCAACTCGCCATCACTATGGAATATCGTATCAAGGCAATCGAGCGGGACCTTCACCGGAGCCTCGGACCCGGTTATCTTGCGGTAGTCGATGAATCTCCTGCGTACATGTGCCAGACAGATACCCAACGTCGCCCCCTTCAGGTAGGCCGGGTAGGTTGCATAGGCATCGGTCATGCAAAAGCCGTCCCAACCGTTGAAGGCGGCCAACGGACCGCCACCGGCCCTGCCGGGGAAATAGCGGTACCAGGCAAAGCCCTTGTTGTTGAAAATCCAGACGTAATCCTTCTTCTTGGCGCTGCGCTGGGTGACGGTGGGCACCTCATCGATGTAGAGGATGTCACTTTGCAGTGCCCGCTCCTCAAAGAAACCATCCATCTTGCCCAGGCGCTCGAAGACCTGCATCTGGTAGCGGTCCAAATCCTGGCGGCTGAGGTTGCATCCATCGAGCTTGAGCAACTGGGCACTGCGGTTGTAGGGGATGTGCATCGCATATTTCTTGTGGCAGACATCGGCGAGGAAGAGGTCACCCACCTTGGTCTTGGGCAAAAAGCGGTCCGGGGCCTTGGCGGTGATGACCGTCTCAACACCCTCGCCATCCTTGAGCGTGTAGGAGATGCGGCGCACCCGCATGGTTCTCAAGGCCGCCTCTTTTCCACCTTCTGACGAGGAGAAACCATTCTCATTGATCAGGGTGTTGACGCTACCAACGACACCCTTCCTTAGTCAGGAATATCGACGAGGGCATGCATCAATTGCTGGTAGATCTCAAGGATCTTCTGTTCCTTTTCTTTCTCTGTCATACCAACAACTTATTATCAATCGAGAAACCTGTAAATCAAATACACTGTTAATTACGAAAGGAGCCAATCTAACTCATTAATAGAATCCATTAAAGAAAGTATATCTAGCGACTATTTCACACACACTGTCATAAGTTATTTAGTAAAAATTAAGTTATTATCTATTACATTGTATTGTACAGCAAGTTTTTATTATTTACTTATTCCAAAGCATTATCAATCATAGAGCTCTTTACTCTTCCTCTATTGACACAAGTAACATCATTTACTACTATTTAGCCACACTCTTTGTGTGAGTGAGATTCCTTGACTTGCACCAGGGTATTACCTGAAAGGAAGATAACATGAAGCGGACATTTCTTACTATATTTCTATTGATCACCGCTATTAGCCTCTTTGCAGCTACCCCCAATGCAACCTTTGAGGTATCTGCCTCCATAGCAGGTATCAACGATATGAAGATCACCAACACAGCAGTTGATGTTCCCACTTACAACAACCCCAACAACGCCTTTGAAGGGACTGTCGCTATCAGCACAAGTGGAGAGGGATCTAACATGGACAGCAGTGGCAACGTAGCCTTCTCTGCTTATATCTCTACCCTCTCCAATAACCGTAGCGGCTATTCTGTTTTAATGAGCGCAACTGCCCTTACTCATGAAGATGACGACACAACAACCATCAACTACACAGTAACTGTTAATGATACTTCTTTTGCTACCAAGACCGACACCACTGCAGTTGAAGTAATTGATGTAACCAGTCTCAGTGGACTTGATACCGAATCCCTACCCATCTCTGTGAACGTTGTACGCAGTGAATATGATAGCGCTGTGGCAGGCACATACGTCGGTACCATCACCTTCGAATATATTGGCAACAACTAAGAACACCCCTCCTTAGGCACCTAGTTGTATAGAACCATCATTTTTGGACCTTCACTACTAATACCAACACTTCGATGCTGACTGTCTCGAGCAACTCAAACAGAGTGGTCTCTTTTATGCTCTCAGCTATTTATCTTCTCTAATATCCAAACATATCAATTACTGTCATATGGAAGCAGGTCAGTATAGATTCTATAAATCATTAACTTATAATAGATTACTAATTTTTATAAGAAATTTCATTGTAATTTTTAAAATATCTCCATTCCAATACTTTGCTCTATTGACATAAGTAGCTCCTCCCTTATATCGTAAATATGAGCTTGGAGGAACCGAGCCAGATATTACAGTATTAGATCAGGGCACAGCACCCTGAAAGGACGGATACCATGAAAAAACACATCATAGCTGCGCTGACCATTTTCTTGCTTATCGGCTTCGGTGCTTATGCGGCCAACCCTGGCCCGAGCTCCTTTGATATCACAACCAACGTCCAGGGCATCAACAAGATGAAAATTACCGCTTCTGAGTTTACTGGAACAGCCCCTGGTCAATTCGACGATGCAGAAGCATTCGCCGAATCATTAGCCATCTCAACCTCCGGAACCCAGGAGTTCAGTGCTTGGCTCTCTACGATGAGCAACAACCGGTCAGGATACAAGGTGACCATGACAGCAACCGCGATGAAGAGTACAATTGCCGAGAAAGCTGACTCATACATCAACTACACGGTTACGGTGAATTCCAAGGCTATCACAACTAATGATGGTGGAGCATCGACACCTGTATCACAAGATGTCATTACAGTTACCAGCCTCACAGGCCTTGCCAAACAATCACATCAGATTACTCTCTCTGTTGATCAGACTAGTTTTGAGGCAGCGGTTGAAGGCAGTTACAGTGGTACAGTAACCTTCACTTACACTGCAACGTAATATCTCTTCTATCAACAACTGGCTACCCTAACCGGTAGCCTTTTTTATACACCAACCCCAAACCTAGGGCATATGTTGCTCGCTTTACAAAAACACAACCAGCAACCCACCTAAACAAATTTGATATTTTCTATTTAATTCGAAATAATGTCACAAGAATGGAATTGGTTCTAGAATATATATTTCATTATATTGAAACATGTTATTTCCTTTTTCACATTATAATCATTACAATATTCTAGGTTTTCAATTATTTTTTACAAACCTATTGACATAAGTCTCTGCTTTGATTATAGTATGGATGTGCTTAGGAAATGGCACAAAAAACTTGCACCAGGGAATAGCCCTGAAAGGACGAAGAAAATGAAAAAGAATTTGATTGCACTCTTGGTTGTACTCGCTCTGGTAACTGTTGGGGTGTTTGCTGTCGATAATGCCTCCTTTGATGTCAAAACTTCAGTAGCTGGCATCAACGAAATGAGATTAACAGCAGCTAAGTTCACCGGCACTACAAAGGCGGCTTTTACTTCCGCAGCTGGCTATGCAGGGCCCCTTACAATTACCACTAATCTAGAGAACGAAAACTTTGCCTATATCTCGACCCTTTCAAATAGCCGTGTTGGATACAAAGTGACCATGAGTGCAACTGCAATGAAAAGCACAGTTGGTTCAGTTGATGCATTTATCCATTACACAGTGACTGCCGCTGGTGAATCTGTAGACACTTCTGGTGCCGACCAAGGCCCAGGATCTGATGCTAAAGTAATCATCAACACACTTGCTGGGATGGATGCTGTCGCGTCGCAATCTCACGCGATTTCTCTAGACGTTGATCCTGTTACTTTTGATGCTGCTGTAGAAGGCGAGTATACAGGTACCGTCACCTTTACTTGGACTACCTCATAACAGGCTAACAATCTTGTCTGTCCAAAAGGCCACCTTCGGGTGGTCTTTTTGTTATCTGTTTGACTGGCTCCTTTTCAATTCTTCCCAAGTCGGCAGGTGCTTAATCTCTTTGAGTACTTTGATCCGTTCTTTCTCAAAGGAGACCTTAGCCTGTAGCTTGACAAAAAAGTCCTCACTCATCCCAAAGTAATGAGATAGTCTCAGGCCTGTATCGATTGAAATCGCCCGCTTATCTTTGAGAATTTCCTGGATCCTACTTACAGGGACTCTAATATCTTTTGCCAACCTGTAGGTAGAAATATTCAGGGGCTTGAGAAACTCTTCAGTAAGGAACTCACCTATCGACAGAGGGCCAAGATACTTGGAGTCGCTGTTCTCTTTATTATTATCCATGACTACCCTTCTCTTTCACCTAAACGCTATAGCCTTACTATACCTGCTCAGCAGGTATAACGCTAAAGAAGTTCCATTTTTCTTCTTCATTAATCGGTGTGCAACACTCGCTTCGCCAATCCCTTTAGCGCCTCAAAGTTGGAATCTGCTGATATTGTTGCAGTAGATTTAGTTCGTTTGAGGACGATGCCCTGTTCATGTTGTTCAGCACTGAAGAAGTTCCCTCCAATGCGAGCATTATCATAAGGAGCGAAGGCAGTACCGTAGAAGAGATGCTTGGTCTGCCCTGGCTCTAAGGTGAAGGTGGTATCTGTATCCAGGAGCTGGTCAGGTTTCTCAAGCCCACGATAGAGATTGTGAGTCCCACTAGCACAATTAATGGAGTACTGCTGGCTAATACCCCCCTCATACAAAGACCATGGGGTGGTATTCTTTCCACCGAAGTCAAAGAGGAAGCTGTTGAAGTTCATTGGAATACTATCCTCACCTTGGTGTTGAGGGCCTGCGAAGAAGGTGAGGTAGATCATCTGCATCCTGGGGTTAATGATGCTGCTATACCCAAGTTCTGCCTTCTTAGAGATTCTACCCGTGATTATATCAGTACGTCCGATAGGCTGAGGAATCTCTGAGAGATCAACGGTTCCTCCACCTTTTAGTGGCGCTTTCTTCAGATCGTTGAACACAGCATCTTCGGCAAGGCGATTATTAAAGATCGATGGAGGGCCGGTAATCCAACTATCAGCGCTTGCGTTGATAACACACCCCGCCTCCAAAAAAGGAGAGCCAATCTCATTGTTCCACACCGCATTGGCTGTAATCGTCTTAATCGACTCATTAGTGATAAAGATGGCGCTGTAGTGCACTGGATGGCCAGGCAACAGCATATCAATCTTCTGAGCTCTCCACCCATGACGCTTATCTCTGATCGACGACAAAAGCCACACACCCCCATATTCGGGATCGGTGCCATAACGGTCCACCATCCAGTAAGAGGAGGCGGTATAGCCGCTCTGCTCTTGGGGCTGGCCTTCCTCGACCATTTCTGGGCCAAAGTTAGGGAAGCTGAAGTATGAGCCAGCCTTCTGATAGAGATACGCACTGTTCTGCCAAAAGAGGTTGTTGTCATCACTATGGACCGAAGTGCCGGTTCCCCGGTAGGAAGGGATCAGGTGGGCATTTACCATTCCACCCTGGGGGGTGAGGGTGGAGAGCTCCAAGGTCATCCCACCTTGGTCTTCGATGACGACCTGGATCAGGTCGTTTGTCATAATGGTCGCATTGCGGCTCTCCCAAATCCTCAGACGACGAATATCCACTTCCCTCTCTCCCTTTCTTCATCTTCTTTATGGCAGTATACTACACAAAGATACGCACAGGAGTAAGCGATGATCACAAAAACGGACCGATTGTTCACCCTTTCAACCAAGCGCACAAGCTATTTGTTTGCCATCACCGAAACCGGTCATTTGGAGCACCTCTACTACGGCAGACGACTGAACAATCCCTACGTCAGCCTCGACGCCTTCGCTGAGAAGCGCAGTCTTCCAGTAGGCGGAGCAGTCGCCTACGATAGTGACCATCCCACGCTCTTTTTGACCAATCTAGCTACCGAGTACTCTACCACAGGCAAGGGCGAGTATCGAGAGGCTATGGTCGAAGTTGAGTATGGCAGGGGCATGAAAACCCTAGACTTCATCTACCAGTCAGCGCGGATCTTGAGCGGCAAGCCACGGATGTTCGGAGGCCTTCCTCAATCCTATGGAACAAAGGAGCAGTGCTCCACCCTTGAGATCATGCTCAAGGACCGAGTGCTCCCTATTCGCCTTGCGCTCACCTACACTGTTTTTGCTGAAAGTGACGTCATCACCCGCCGAGCAACGCTCTACAACGACACAAATCAAACGATCCGGATCAACAATATCGCAAGCCTCCAGCTTGACCTCACCGGTGAGTGGAACCTGACAACCTTCGACGGCTCCTGGGCCCGGGAGCGGTACATGCATACCCGCCCTCTCCGTCCTGGTATCCACGTCAATGACTCCAAGGGTGGGGTCAGCAGCGCTGACCACAACCCCTGCATCTTCCTCTCCAATGACCGTAACGAAAGTATTGGAGTCAACCTCATCTACTCAGGGGACCACCGCGAGCTGGTCGAGGTCTCTCCGTATGGAAAGACCCGCGTTCTCACCGGTATCAACCCAGCTACCTTCAGCTGGTATCTCTCAGCCCAGGACCGCTTCCAAAGCCCCGAGGCAATTCTCACCTTCTCTGCCTCCGGCATGGATGGGGCGAGCCGAAACTTCCATCACTTCGTCAACAACCACATCACTCGAGGGGCTTGGAAGTTCCGTGAACGCCCGGTGCTGGTCAACAGCTGGGAAGCGGCCTACTTTAAATTCACTGAAGATAAACTCCTCTCCCTGGCTCGTGAGAGTGCCGAGCTCGGTGTTGAACTCTTCGTGCTGGACGACGGGTGGTTTGGCCTACGGAACGATGATACCTCTAGCCTGGGCGACTGGTCAGTCAATACAAAGAAACTGCCCGGTGGCTTGGCTGGCTTCAGCCGAGAGATCCATAGACTGGGTATGATGTTTGGCCTGTGGGTCGAGCCGGAGATGGTCAGTATCGAGAGTCAGCTCTATAAAAAACACCCCGACTGGGTCATCGCAATCCCGGACCGCCAGCCAAGTGTTGGTCGCAACCAGTATATCCTCGACCTTACCCGCCAAGACGTACGTGACCACCTCCTCAAGACCCTCACCGATCTCTTTCACTTGGGGGACGTGAATTACGTAAAGTGGGATATGAACCGCACCTTCACCGACCTATACAGCAGTAACGGTGAGATCCGCCACCACGGTGAGTTCCTCCACCGTTATGTCCTGGGCCTCTATGAGCTGTTGGAGAAGCTCACTCAGACCTTCCCCAAGATCCTCTTTGAAGGATGTGCCAGTGGGGGCAATCGCTTTGACCTGGGGATGCTCTGTTATGTGAGTCAGATGTGGACCAGTGACAACACCGATGCATTGAGTCGGATGTACATCCAAGAGGGCACCAGCTGCGGCTATCCTCTTTCGGTGATGGGATCACACGTCTCTACTTCCCCTAACCACCAAACCCTTAGGCGCAGCGACCTGGAGAGTCGCTTCAACGTAGCTGCCTTTGGTCTCTTGGGGTATGAACTGGATATCACTGCGCTAAACCGCCAGCAGAAAGAGGCGATCCGCTCTCAAATTTCCTTCTATAAGAATCACCGTTCACTCTTACAGTACGGCACCTTCATTCGAGTAAAACTTGCCAATAGCACCTCCAACCAAGTAGTCTGGGCTGTTGCCAATAGTGACCGCAGTGAGCTTCTGGTCCTCTTTGCCCAAAAATTGGCCGAGGCTAATCCTCCCTCCGATATCCTTCGCATCGAAGATGTAGATACCCAGGCGATCTACGAGGTCTTCCCCCGTCAGCAGAAGATTGACCTCAAGATGTTTGGAGATCTGATTAACCGCGTCAGCCCGGTGCCCATCACCGAAGGCGGTATCGCCCAGGAGACGATCAGTAAGACCATCTCGCTCGACAGTGAGGTAGAGCACTACCGAGCTAGTGGAGAGCAGATCGCCTATGGGGGCATCAAGCTCAATGCCCAGTTCGGTGGCCTCGGCTATGACTCGATGACCCGAGTCATGGCTGACTTCGGCAGTCGTATCTACCTCTTCAAGCGAGTAGATTCAAAACGTTAGAAGAGCGGCTATCTCCTCTTCACTCACCGCCTTCTGGTAGTGTGAGCGAACAAAGCCTGAATGCTCAGTACTGCCCACCAAGATTGCTCCGGTGAGCTTCTCGTCGGTGACAAAGTACGCCTCATAGCGCTCGCCTCGTCTTCTCTTGTGTACTCTCCCCTCAATTGTCCCAACACTCACCACGTCCAACCCTTCACCCTTAAATCGAGTGAAGAGCGCAGGCTCTTGGTAGACCCGTTCATTCCCCAAAATGTTCTGGGTTGCGCACTCGGCCATCGCCAGGGCTACCGCCAAAAGACCCGGCACCTTACCATGCCACTCGGCGCAGTCTCCGATCGCATAGATGTCTGGATCACTGGTAGTCAGGTAATCATCAACGATGATCCCGGTCTCCGTCTCCAGCCCAGCCGCCTTAGCTATGGCGATCTCTGGAAGGATTCCCAAGGAGAGGAGCAACGTATTACAGGCAAGCTCTTCCTCTCCTTCGGTGACCAGAGCTCTGAGGTGTCCTCTGGGGTCAAGCTTTTGCGCTTGAACCTTCAGACCCTCTCTGACCGTTAAACCTTGTCTCTCCAGTTGGCTCTTCACGATCGCAGCCCCCTCGCTGTCGAGTTGCTTAGCCAGGATATGCTCGGCAACCTCGACGACAGTTACCTCATATCCCTTTTTAGAGACCCAGAGGGCAGTCTCCAATCCAAGCAGCCCTCCACCGAGGACAACAACCGGACTTTCAATCGTCTCTCCGATCCGTTGGGCATCATCGAAGGTGCGCAGTACACATGCACCATCGGTGACCGAGAAGATATCCAACATCCGTGACCTACTTCCGGTAGCGATAACCAGCTTATCGTAGGGGTAGGTGACACTGCCGCTATAGACAAGCTTGCGCTTCGGATCGACCGCGGTTGCTGGACGCTTAAGTAAGTATGGGGGATCGCTTTTGGCGATCAGGGAGGCCAACGCCTCTTTATCGCAAAGCGCCTGGGGCAGGAGGATGCGCGAATAGAAACCTACCGGCTCCTCTCCAAAGAGCGCTACATCCACTCCTTGGGCGGCGAGCTTCGTCGCCACCGTCGCCCCTGCGACGCCATTACCTATTATTATGACTTTCATAGATCTATTCCTCACCTTCAGGCTAACCAAGATCGACGAGGAGTGTCCATTAGAGCAGAGGTGCTTTTCAGCACATTCTGTAAACCACAAAGAAACGGCCAAACCAACAGTACGATGAAAGAGCCGCGCGATACAGCCACTCTTCACAGGGCGAGTGCTCCTCCCCCTTGTCACGTTTGGCCTAGCTCAGTACGATGGACACAATGAGTAAAAGTGTCATGTACATTGCCCCTGAGCGGGCAGCATTGGAAGAGAACCTGCTCTACATCAAGTTTTGCCAATCCATTCGCAGGAAAGTGTTCGTTGAAGGTCAGGGGGTTGCCGAGGAGATCGACTTCGATGGTAATGACCTCGTCTCCGGACACCTGTTAATCTACGTCGACGGAAGTGCCGTCGGCACTGCCCGTATTCGTAAGACAACACGCGGCACAAAGCTTGAACGCATTGCAGTACTGCCTTCCCATCGAGGCCAAGGACTCGGAGAACTCTTGATCCGTTGCGCCCTTGCCCTCATTGAGGATGAAGTGTACATCCACGCCCAGATGGCCAGCCTCGGTTTTTATACCCACCTCGGCTTTGTCCAAGAGAAAGCCGAAATCTTCTATGAAGCCAATATCCCCCATACAGCCATGATCTACCCACACCCACGAGGGGAACTTCCATGCGAAATTACCAGACTATAGTAGTAGCCGGAGCAGGTGTCTTCGGCACTGCGGTCGCCGAGCGCCTTAGTTGGAATAGTGCCAATACCGTCATCATCCACTCTATTGAGGAGGATGTAGTGGCCGATATCAATAAGAATCGGCGCAACACCAAGTACTTTCCTACCCAGCTGCTCTCCCCCACCCTGCGGGCCACTAGCGATGACAAGGTCTTCGCTACTGCAGACTGCATCCTCCTCGTCATCCCCTCCAAGGTGATCGTCAGCTTCTGCCAGTCCATCGAGCATTTGGTCAAAGAGGAGTGCTTGGTTATCAACCTGGCAAAAGGGATGAGTGAAGAGGGGGCCTTCATCACCGAGCAGATTCCGTTTGCTCGCAAGGCGAGCATGAAGGGACCGACTTTTGCTATCGAGACCCTACACGGCCTGCCTACCGCCTTTACCTTTGGAGGGAATTGGGAAGACTATCGTCATCTCAAAGATCGCTGCCTAGCCTCTACTGGTCTCTACCTCGACTACACCGACGACATCAGGTCGGTGGAGTTGATGAGCCTTCTTAAGAACATGTACGCCATAGCCATTGGCCTGGTAAGCGGGCGCTTCAACTCACCGAACGTCGACTTTCTCATCTACACCAAAGCTGCCTCTGAGATGCGCTCCTTCCTGAGCCTCTATGAGTGTTCACCTGAGACTATCTTCCGTTACTGCGGCATTGGAGATTTAGGACTTACTGGTCTGAATGATCTGTCGCGTAACCGCACCCTTGGCCTTTTGATGGGAAAGGGGTTTACCTTGGATAACGGTGATTCAGCTACCGTCATCGAGGGCAGTCGTACGGTTAAACTGATGGGTGAGCTAGTGAAAGAGAAGGATGTTAGTGAGCAATTTCCCATTGTCACTGCCCTCTATAATCTCTTCTATGAGGACGCGTCACTGAACGACTATATGCAGGCTGTCTTCTCCTAATCCACAAATTCATATGAAATTGTGGAACGTAATCCACAAATTTATGTAAATTTATGGAACATAATCCACAAATTAACGAAACTCTCTTAGGAAATCCTTGCTAATTGCTATTTATACCTGTACTCTCAAAGAGGTAGGAGCAAATTCATGGTTGAGAGAACACTTGAAAACGCAATACGCAAACGTCTTTCTGACCACAAGGTAATAGTGTTATATGGAGCAAGACAAACTGGGAAAACAACCTTGCTCAAACAGATGTTCAAGGGCAAAGAGAAAGTCTTATGGCTCAACGGTGATGAAAGTGAAGTCCGCTCTTTGCTCAACGATCAGAACTCTCAACGCTTAGCAGCTGTCATTGCCGATTACACAACAGTGGTAATTGATGAGGCTCAAAGAATCGAACATATAGGGCTCACTCTCAAATTAATCCACGATACAATGGATCAGGTAAAATTGATTTGTACTGGATCTTCATCTTTTATGCTTGCTCGATCTACGAGTGAGCCACTGACTGGAAGGAAGTGGGAGTTTGTCCTACATCCTTTTTCATTTGAGGAATTGGCGAATCATCGAAGTGTTCTTGAGGAGCTACAAGCAAAATCATTGAGGCTCACTTACGGAAGCTATCCTGATATTGCATTACATCCCGATGATAGCAAATCTCTTTTGACAGAATTGGTTACTAGCTATCTTTACCGAGATGTTTTGGAGTTTGAGCTTCTCCGTAAGTCATCCAAAATCGAAGATCTACTCAAGGCACTGGCACTTCAAGTAGGGGGCGAAGTATCGCTGAATGAGCTCGCCCGACTCATTGGTCTTGATGTAAAAACCATCGATCGCTATCTCCTTCTTCTTGAGCAATCATTTGTAATTTTTCGCCTCCCTTCTTTTGCTCGCAATATGCGTAATGAAATCAAACGTGGCAGAAAAATTTATTTTGTAGACAATGGAGTTCTTAATACAATCCTCTCAAAATTTGCAGTACTGGAGAACAGAAGTGATGTTGGCTCCCTTTGGGAAAATTACCTAATTGGTGAACGCAGAAAGTATCTCTCCAACCATGGACTTCAAGCCAATATGTACTTCTGGCGCACCCATTCCCAACAGGAGATTGACTATATCGAAGAGCGTGATGGAGAACTCTTCGCATATGAGTTTAAGTGGAACTCCCGCAAACGCCCCACTTCCCCTCGCTCCTTCCTAGAAGCGTATCCATCAGCTCACTTTGCAGTCGTTAATCAGGATAACTACGAACAGTTCTTGATGGGAAAAATGTAAGAGAGTGTTCGTCTACAGACTATAGCTGTGGAGTCAACTGAAGAGCTGTTTGTACGAAAAATCTACTTTGCTCTAAGCTCATTTTGGTTTAGTAAGCCAAAAGTCGTCTCTCAAAGATGTGAACGCGCATCACAGATCTCATCTCTCAATCCAAAGAGAAATCGAATCACACGACTATTTCTATAATTGCCTTCTAGTTCATCGAAATCTTTCTCGGTAATCTCACGTAAATCTGATTCTTCGATTCGTAGTGAGTGAATCAGTGGATCCATTGAGTCCCATTGCAGGCCATGATGGGTATAGATATAATCAGCCAATGCCTTAAGTGGTGTTGCCAAATACCAGACATTACCATAATCGCCGACAATACGTCGAACTCCAGCAAATAACCGTTGTTGTGGTACGCGTTCATAGGATAAGTGCCCCATTGGGGTATGATATTCTTGGGGATTTTTGCTCGTAACTGCAGTAATTGTTCTGACACCCTCTGGAATCAGTCCATGCAATGAAAGCGCGCTTTCCAAGCTGATATACGACTGTCCTACAATCATATGACTTACCGTAAAGACGCTGACTCTCTTTTTTTGATATCGAGGATTGAGCACATACAGTCCACGCTTGATACGAACCAAGTCACCTTTGGCCATCGCTCGTTTTACCAGGCCATAGCGAGCGTTATCAGATCCGTCAACAGCTTGGATGATGTCTTCAATAGTAAATAGAGGAAGTGTGTCCTTTTCTAATAGCGCCCTTACCAATCTGTTCATATAAATTACCTCGAAACTGTCAAAATATGACAGTTTCTTCATAAAATACAATTTTATCAAAAACAACTATTACTTCGATGAATATCCTGTCAAATTCAAGAAAGCTCTGTACGGCCTGAGGAACGAAAGAATAAAAAACTCCTCCAAGCTTGCACCCTTGAAGGAGTCCGCTATAGCGCGGCACCCTGATGCTCCTCAGATTTGAGGGGGAAAAAGCGATCAGGGCAGTCGGTTGGCGAGTTTTGACATAAGTCAACCGCCATCCGATCGGACACTAGTAATATACCAAATAAAATTGGCCCTGGGAAGCCCTAAACGTATTCCATGGGCCAAAACCTCTGCTATTTGTACAAATACCCGTACTTTAGCGCATTTCGAAGACCATTGAGATGGTTGAGGTGAGGGTTAAGGTACCTGCAGGGATTTCGGTAGCCATGTCATAGGCTGCCTCACTGGCCAGTGCCATTACCTTAGCTCGAGCATTGTATGGGTTGGTGGCATTGCTGTATTCACTGATTGTGACCACGCTTGCGACTGCCAAACCTGCTTCCTCTGCGTAGAGATCGGCTTTCTGCCGAGCTTTTGCCACCGCGAGACGACGAGCCTGGGCAAGCCCCTCTTCCTTATTCTCCTTGTCCAGGATAATCGAGGTAAGGGTGATGTTGCTTACCTCACCAATCTCATCGATGATCTTACCTAAATCAGAGAGGGTGCGCACCTTCACCGACAGGCTTTGGGAGGCGACTTGGCCTTCCAACTGCTGACGGTTCTCAACCCAGACATAACTTGGTCGCAGGCTCAGCCCTGTTGTCTTCAGATCGCGCTCCTCGATCCCATTGGAGCGAAGGGTAGCAAGGACTTGGGCCATCTTCTCGTTGGCAAGTTGCTGCGCTTCCTTGGTAGTGTCAGCCTTCTCACTGACTTGTACGCTGAAGGAGGCGATATCCGGTTCTAAGGTTACCTCAGCAGTTGCTGATACCTCGATGGTCCGCACCATCGCCTGGGAAGTGGCACATCCTGTAAGGAGCACAGCTACTGCTAATACGACTACAACCGCCGCACTGATTCGAAACTTTTTGTTCATATTAATTCCTCTCTTTGCTGCAAGAGCTCTGGGTGCTGTGCAGCGTGGCGCATGAAGAAGCCCAAG